>Ga0268261_10000238_pt1 | contig 33535 bp, 33 predicted proteins | sample TergutNc150P1_FD_190353 | JGI IMG/M metagenome (GOLD analysis project Ga0268261, IMG submission 190353) | Nasutitermes corniger P1 segment gut microbial community from laboratory colony in Florida, USA - Nc150 P1 (SPAdes) (version 2) | ecosystem: Host-associated > Arthropoda: Insects >... | reverse complement strand
AGATTATAGAACGTAAAAACCTAGTTCTTAGAACTAGAGTTAAACGTTTATCTCGTAAAACTATATGTTACTCAAAATCTGTAGAAATGCATGATATTGTTATTGGCTTAGCTATTAATGTTATTTGCTTCAATACTCCTTTACCTTTATTCGTTTCACACTTTTAGAACATGATCAAAAAAACAATGTATAAATTTTGGTAATTATATTTTTCATTTTTTAATCGTTCCATTGACAAAAAAAAAACTTAATAGTATAATCATGGCTATGCTTTGACATATCAATATCTGTATGTCAAACTATACTAAATTTTAAAAACAACTTTTAGAAAAAAACAAATAAAACAAGGAGGTATATTATGCCAACCTTTAATCAATTAGTAAGAAAAGGCAGACAAACAAAAGAGTATAAATCCAAATCTCCAGCACTTGGCAAGCGTCTAAACTCTTTAAAAAAAGTAAGTACAGACCAAGCAGCTCCTCAAAAACGTGGTGTTTGTGTTTCTGTAAAAACAGCTACTCCAAAAAAACCAAACTCTGCACTTCGTAAAATAGCTAGGGTTCGTCTTTCCAATGGTATAGAAGTAACAGCATATATCCCGGGTGAAGGACACAATTTGCAAGAACATAGTGTTGTTTTAATACGTGGTGGTAGGGTTAAGGATGTTCCCGGTGTTCGTTACCATATTGTTCGTGGTACTTTAGATACATCTGGTGTTGCAAAACGTATGCAAGCTAGAAGTAAATATGGTGCAAAAAGACCAAAAGCTCCAAAAAGCTAGTTAGAAAACTAATTAGTTATAAAATAAACAAAAAATACACATTCTAAAATTGTTTTTACTTTTAATATAGCAAAGGGCAACGCTAATGCGAGTACCTAAGATATAATTGGGCATAGCCCATAATTAAGGAGGGAAGAATGCCACGTAGAGGTCATATTTCCAAAAGAGAAGTTTTGCCAGATCCATTATATGGATCTAAAATAGTAACAAAACTTATAAATTCCATAATGTTAGATGGAAAAAAAGGCACAGCACAAAAAATAGTATACGGTGCTTTTAAACAAGTAGAAGAGAAAAAAACGGGTCAAAGTCCTATGGAATCTTTTGAAGAAGCACTTGCAAATATTACTCCTGCACTAGAAGTAAAAGCTCGTCGTGTTGGTGGTGCAACTTATCAAGTTCCAATAGAAATAAGACCAGAGAGAAGAATGGCACTTGCTCTTCGTTGGCTTGTTCTATATTCTAGAAAACGTAATGAGAAAAAAATGGAAGATAGACTGGCAGGAGAAATATTAGATGCTATATCAGGTACTGGTGGTGCTGTAAAGAAACGTGAAGATACGCATAAAATGGCAGAGGCTAATAAAGCTTTCTCTCATTACAGATTCTAGTTCACTTTTAAAACCGCAATATAAAACGAATTTTAATGATATTCATTTTAGGGTACTAAGTTATATAAAAATATAAAGGGGGCAAATTGTGAGAGCTTTCCCATTGGAAAAAACAAGAAATATAGGTATAATGGCTCATATAGATGCCGGTAAAACAACTCTTACTGAGCGTATATTATATTATACTGGTCGTAATTACAAAATAGGTGAAACACACGAAGGTACATCCACAATGGACTGGATGGAACAAGAGCAGGAAAGAGGTATAACAATTACTTCTGCTGCTACTACTACTCAGTGGTTAAATAATCGTATAAATATAATAGATACGCCTGGACATGTAGATTTCACTGTAGAAGTTGAGCGTAGTTTACGTGTTCTAGATGGAGCTGTTGGTGTTTTTTGCGGTAGGTCTGGTGTAGAACCTCAATCTGAAACTGTTTGGAGACAAGCGGATAAATATAAAGTACCACGTATGGCATTTGTTAACAAAATGGATAAGGAAGGAGCCGACTTTTTTAATGTTGTTTCTATGATAAAAAGTCGTTTGGGTTCCAATGCTGTTCCTGTGCAAATACCTATTGGTGCTGAAAATGATTTCAAAGGTCTTATAGACCTTATGGAAAACAAATCTTACATTTTTAACGACGATAAAGGTGAAGATGTAACAATAGGCGATATTCCTGCCGATTTAAAAGAAAAAACAGAAGAGTATCGTACATCTATGATAGAAGCTATAGCAGAAACTAGCGAAGAGCTAATGGAAAAATATCTATCTGGAGAAGAAATTTCTATAGAAGAGCTAAAGGCAGCACTTCGTAAAAGCTGTATAGCAACAGAAATTATACCTGTTTTTTGCGGTTCTGCTTATAAAAACAAAGGTGTACAAAAATTGTTAGATGGTATTGTTGAATATATGCCTGCACCTGTAGATATACCTGCTATTGCTGGTACGCTTACAGACGGTGAAACTGTTACAGAGCGTAAAGCATCTGATGAAGAACCATTTTCTGCACTTGCGTTTAAAATAATGAATGACCCGTTTGTTGGAAAACTTGCTTTCTTTAGAGTTTACTCTGGTACACTTGATAGTGGTAGTTATGTTTATAACTCTACAAAAGGTAAAAAAGAACGTGTTGGTCGTATACTACAAATGCACGCAAATCACCGTGAAGATATAGATAAAGTTTATGCAGGAGATATTGCAGCAGCTGTAGGTTTAAAAAGTACAACAACTGGGGATACATTATGTTTCGAGGGCAAAGACGAAGTTATACTTGAATCTATGGATTTCCCAGAGCCTGTTATATCTGTTGCTATCGAGCCAAAAACAAAAGCTGATAGAGATAAAATGGGTACTGCACTTCAAAAATTATCCGAAGAAGACCCGACTTTCAAAACTTTTACAAACGAAGAAACTGGTCAAACAATTATCTCTGGTATGGGTGAGCTTCACTTAGAAATAATAGTAGACCGTATGAAGCGTGAGTTTAAAGTAGAAGCAAATGTTGGTGCACCACAAGTTTCCTATCGTGAAGCATTCCGTAAAGAGGTAGACGTAGAAAATAAATACGCTAAACAATCTGGTGGTAAAGGACAATACGGACATGTTAAAATTAGATTTTCCCCTATTGAAGCAAGTGAGGGTGAAAATGAAGTTAACTTTGAGTTTGTAAATAAAATTGTTGGTGGTGTTATTCCAAAAGAATATATAGGACCAGTAGAACAAGGTATAAAAGAAGCAATGCAAGCTGGTGTACTTGGTGGTTATCCTGTACTTGGTGTTCGTGCAGAACTATACCACGGTTCTTATCATGAAGTTGACTCTTCTGAACTTGCGTTTAAACTTGCTGCATCTATGGCATTTAAAGATGCAATGAGAAAGTCCGACCCAGCATTATTAGAACCAATAATGAAAGTAGATGTAACAGTACCAGAAGACTATATGGGAGATGTTATAGGAGACCTAAATAGTCGTCGTGGTAGAATAGAGGGTATGGACGACATAGGAAATGCAAAACTTGTAAGAAGTTTCGTGCCACTTGCAGAAATGTTTGGTTATGCAACAGACCTTCGTTCTAAAACACAAGGGCGTGGAGTTTTCTCTATGGAAGTTCACCATTATGAAGCTGTTCCTAAATCTATACAAGATAAATTAGTTGCAAGTAGAAATAATTAATGAAAAAATTATACTAATTTATTGCAATCTTTAGCCAAATAAAATATAATGTACTAACTAATATTAAATGTCCTCAAGGAGAAAAAAATGGCAAAACAAAAATTTGAAAGAAATAAACCACACGTAAACATTGGTACAATCGGACACGTTGACCATGGAAAAACTACACTTACGGCAGCTATTACAAAAACTCTTAACACAAGATTAGGTCTTGGTGAAGCAGTAGCTTTTGATAAAATAGATAAAGCTCCAGAAGAGCGTGAAAGAGGTATAACTATCTCTACAACTCACGTTGAATATGAAACAGAGGCAAGACACTATGCACACGTAGACTGCCCAGGACACGCTGACTATGTTAAAAATATGATAACTGGTGCCGCTCAAATGGACGGTGCAATACTTGTTGTTGCGGCAACTGATGGTCCTATGGCACAAACTCGTGAGCATATACTTCTATCTCGTCAAGTTGGTGTGCCAAAAATGGTTGTTGCTATGAACAAATGTGATATGGTAGATGATGAAGAATTATTAGAACTTGTAGAAATGGAAATAAGAGACCTGCTTTCTGAGTACGATTTCCCAGGTGATGAAATACCAGTTGTTCGTGTTTCTGCATTCCAAGCTCTTAACGACCCGAATGGAGAATGGGGAGACAAACTAATAGAACTTATGCAAGCTGTAGATGACTATATTCCAACTCCAGCTCGTGATACAGACAAGCCATTTCTAATGCCTGTAGAGGATGTTTTCTCTATAACAGGTCGTGGTACTGTTTCTACAGGTAGAGTGGAGCGTGGTACCATAAAAGTACAAGATGAAGTAGAGCTAATCGGTCTTACAGAAGAAACTCGTAAAGTAGTTGTAACAGGTGTAGAAATGTTCCACAAACTACTAGACCAAGCAGAAGCTGGGGACAATGTAGGACTTCTTCTTCGTGGTGTACAGCGTACAGAAATAGAGCGTGGGCAAGTTTTGGCAAAACCGGGTTCTATAAAATCTCATAGCAGTTTTAAAGCACAAGTATATGTTCTTACATCCGAAGAAGGTGGAAGACATAAGCCTTTCTTTAATAACTATAGACCACAGTTTTATTTCCGTACAACAGATGTTACTGGTGTTATAACTCTTCCAGAAGGAACAGAAATGTGTATGCCTGGAGACAACGTAGAAATGACAATAGAACTAATAGCACCTATAGCTATGGAACAAGGTGTTACTTTCTCTATACGTGAAGGTGGACGTACTGTTGGTGCTGGTAATGTTATAGAAGTTTTGAAATAATATTTGTTTTTTTATTTTGCAGAGAATTTTCTCTGCAAAATTTATGCTTATGTGGCTCAGTGGTAGAGCACTTCCTTGGTAAGGAAGAGGTCGGGGGTTCAATTCCCCTCATAAGCTTGTATTTAAATTTAAAATTTATGTAATTAATACACCCCTTAAGTATATTTTTAATGTTTAAATATCACACTATGTTTATAAAATTAATTTATTCAAATCTTACTGTAGATGTATCACTTGCCATTCGAGCTTGTACATAAAATATACTGCCTCTTGGGACTGTAAATTTAAATCCAGTTTCAGGATTTACAGTTCGTGTTGTTGCATGAAACTCTAAAGGAGTTTGGTAAGGATTTCTAACTACTCTCATTTGTACTCCTCCATTGGTTGAAGAGTGAACTCCTACAAATCGTTGAGTATTTAGTGCTAGTAATGGCATAGTTCCAGCTGAAATAGTTTCCCATGTTGTATTTAACCTAAATTCTGGGCTAATTCCAGCTGATTTAGATAAATTTCTAGGTATTAATTCTCCAGTTACAGGGTCTACCCAGTTGAAATCTCCCAATTCATTTAAATTGATTGAGTTTGTAGTTGCAGGTATTAATTCTCTGGTTACAGGGTCTACCCAATAAAAACTAACTATTTCAACAACATTTATCTCATCTGTAACATTTTCATTTGCCATTACTTGCAAAGGTATCAAAACTATTATTAATGTTAAAAATAATTTTGATAGAATTATTATTGATTTCTTCATATTTTCTCCTTGTGATAAAAAATAATATTTGAGAGGTATACTAATTACAAAAAAATACAAATTTTTATTTGATAAAATTTATTATAAATGATTTATGTTACAAAATCTCTTTTTATTAATGAAAATTTGTATTTTTTATCAATTTTTTATACAGTAGACTATAAAAATTTTTTATGATAAAATCTGATAAAATCATATAGTTTTTAATCGTAATATAAATGAAAAAAAGGAGTTAAAATGATAAGAAATTTATTCAGACATATACTATACATAATTATAAACATAATCATCCTTGCAATTCTTGTACAAGTTGCTGTAAGAGTTTCTAGGATAGGATACGATTTTGGACACGATTTTATAATAGAATTTTTAGAAGAAGATATTGAAGATATGTAAATAATTTCAAATTTTACCCAACTATCTTTTAGTGATAGTGGGTATTTTTGTGTTTTTTAATAAAAACAGCTGTAGTTTAGTATAAAAAATTAGTAAGATTTATATATAATTAAACATTGTATAAATCCGATTGAGATTTATACATACTAGCATATAATCTATTTTGTTTTAATAATTCTTGATGCGTGCCTATTTCTACAATATTTCCTTTATCCATAACAATAATTCTATCAGCAATTTTGGTTAGTCCTAGCCTATGTGTTACAATAATAGCTGTTTTATCTACTGCAATTTCTGCAAATAGATTATACAGAGAACTTTCTTCTATTGGGTCAATAGCAGAAGTTGGCTCATCTAAAATAATTATGTCGTGATATCGATATATAGAACGTGCAATAGCGACTCTTTGCCATTGTCCACCACTAATATCTATTCCGTCAAACTCTAAGGACAACATTGTATCTTCTTTGTTTGGATAAGCTTTTGAAGTTAAATCAATACCTACTTTTTTGATTGTTTGCAAGACATTATAATTACTATAATCGCTACTAATTTCAACGTTTTCTTTTAATGTCATTTGATATTTTTGAAATTTCTGAAATAAAGCAGAAACTCCATCATAAAGATTTTTCTTATCAATTTCTTGTATCGATTGATTTCCCACTATTATATTACCATCGATGGGTTTATATAAACCAATTAAGACTTTTGTTAAAGTTGATTTTCCTGCTCCGTTTTCACCAACGATTGCGAGGGTTTCTCCTACTTTTATTGTTAAATTTATATTGCTAAATACATTTTTCTCAGTATTAGGATAACGAAAAGAAATATTTTTTAAAACAATATCTTCTTTCCAATTTATATTTTCTTTATTTAATGTGGGTTCTGATTCTTCAATAAATTGAACAAAGTTAGTTACTTTACCAACCATTTCATTGGCATAACCTAAACGTTCACAAATCATCTCGTTCATGGAGCTTACTAAAAAAGCAATATTATTAAAAACAGCTGCAAATGCTCCAATCGTTATGCTTCCTTGTCTAAGAGAAAGATAGAGTAAATAAAGAGTTCCAATATATCCAATTGCAGTTAAAACGCTCATAAATACTTCAAAAGTAGTAGTTTTAACATTTACTTTCCAGATTTCTTTATTCCAAATAAGTAAAGTTGTTAAAAACTTTTCTTTAAAAAAGCTATAAGCTCCCAACAGTCTTGTTTCTTTAAAAAAATCACGACTAACAATTGCATCGTAATAAGCAAGAGATTCTCTTCTAAGTGGTGCAGTACGTTCCTCCAAATTAGCATAAATAGATGCCTTTGATAAAACAGTTACTAATTTAGGAATGAATATAAATACAACTGCCAATATCAAAATAGGGTTTAGTAAGTACAAATACCATGCAGTAATAAACCAAAATAATCCATAAAAAATAACAATCATAATCATAGTTAAAGCAAGACTAAAAGCATATTCTAATCCTATTTTTGACTTGTTTAATTTGTCTAAGTTTTCTGGATTTTCAAAATATAATAAATCAAGACTATCTATTTTTTTTATTATTTTTTGAGATAGAAAACTTTTAATTCTAAGGTTCATTACTTCTGTTTTGTAATTTAGTATCCCATTTAAAACTTCTTGACTTAACATAACAACTAAAAAAAGTAATATTGATAATATTGCTCTTTTGAAAGTATTATCTTGAGAAATACTTGCTACAGAATTAAAAACGTTTTCTGTTACCAAAATATTAATACCGCCAATGACTGCTAACAAAACAGCTACTAGAATGAGAATACTCATACTTTTGGATGAAGATTGGAATGCATAAAAAACAATTTTACTTGTTATTTTATATAACTTAGCTTTTTTTCTCATGAAATATTCTCCTTGTACCAGCTTGATTGACTATTGTACATATCAAAATATTTGCCTTTTTTATTTATTAAATCTTGGTGTTTTCCTTGTTCAATTAAATTTCCGTTTTCAAATACAAAAATATTATCTACCATTTTAATTGAACCTAATCTGTGAGTAATTAAAATGGATGTACTTCTATTGATGATTTTTTCAAATTGTTTGTATAGTCGAATTTCACTTAAAGGGTCAAGTGCTGATGTAGGTTCATCTAAAATTTTTATAGGTGCAGGATTTAAAGCTCCTCGAACTAAAACCAAGCGTTGCCACTCTCCACCCGATAAATCTATTCCATTTTTTAAAACTTTCCCTAAAGGAGTATCTAAGCCTTGAGATGTAGATTCAATTAAATCTTTAAGTTCAAAATCATAAATTGTATCCCATAAACTTTCCTGTTGATTATTATTGTCAAATATCATATTTTCTTCAATTGTTAAAGGATATCGTGCAAAATCTTGATATACAGCACTAAACATTGATTTTATTTCTGATAAGGGATATGATTTAAGACTTATTCCATTTAAAAAAATATCACCTTCATATTCTAAATATTGTTTAGTTAATAATTTAACTAATGTGGATTTTCCAGCTCCATTTTCTCCAACTAAAGCATAACTTTTACCGTTTAACATTTTAAAAGAAACATTTTGTAAAGTATAAGATGAGCTATTTGGATATTTAAAAGAAACATTTTTAAATTCTAAACTCTCAAATAACGGGATTTTTTGCTCCCGTACTTCAAGTGCATATTCTATTTCTTCAAGATTAGAAAATAAAGTTAGCTCTTTTAAGTACTCACGATTTATTGTTAGTTGCTTCAGCTGCCATGATAAATCCCAAGACAAAGTAATTGTCAAATTCATGCAGGCACTAATAAGAGAAACAAATAAACCTATGCTTATAGTATCATCAGCAACAGCTGGTAACATTGTTAACATTAGCAAACCAGTTAATAGAACTACTAAAACTCCACCAATTTTCATTGATACATAGCTCTTCTTAGAAACTTTTTCTTTCATTTTAGCTGAACTGTTAAAATAATCAGCAAATTGACTTGATAATTTTTCACTATACCCAAACAAAATACGTTCTTCTGAAGATTCACGTTCACTTAAAACATTATAAAGATATTTGGATTTACGTTCCATTTTTGAAGCAAGTTTTTCTACTTTAAAGCTTTTATTACCTGCTTTAATACCCAAATAAAATGTTGGTATAGAAAAAATAAGAGTAATAATTCCTACCCACCAAATATGTTCAATTAAAATTATTAAAATGCTAAGTACCTGTATAATAATTGCTATCAATGTTAATATATCTTTAAATAGTTTTAAGATACGTTGGTCTGCATCTTTATTAACCCTTTCAATTAAATCATAAATATTTTGGTCCTCTATATATTTATAATCAAGTTTTGCTCGTTTTTCTAAAATAGACAATTGATATTTTATTCTAGAGGAAAGTATAATCTTGTTTTCAGCAAATTTAATAACATCTCCCATTATCCATTTGTAAGCACCAATTGCACCTAGCAGTAATATTAATGCAAAAGCATTTTCATTATCTGTATTATTTTGAAAACTTGTTAAAACTAAATCAATAAATCTAGCAGAGATAAATATAGTAAAAACAGGCAATACAGCTATAATGATATTGTTAAAAAAAACAATACTTGCCCAAATAGGTGATGCTTTAAATGCTAAGCTGAACATATCGGTAATTGAATACTTTTTTTTGTTTAGCATAAATACCTCTTATTTAAAAAATCAGACCGCTAATAATACACCAGAATTAATTATAGTTTCTATAAATATGTTAACATCGTTATCATCATATTCATTATATATAGAGATTATATCATTACGTTTCAATTGTTGTCTTTTTTTCATTTCCAAGATTACTTTATAACCTATTTCATTAAATTGATAAATCTCCATTTTTTCAAGAGAAAAAACAGAATAATCTTCTTCTCTAAAAATTAAGTTATCGTTAATTTTAAAATATTCCATATTCATGTACCTTCTTTCGATATATTTTTTATCAATAAATAAACTTTTTTTATGATTGACTTTTTTTGAAAATATTTTTATTCCAAATAATATTGAAAAAAAGTTTTTCACTTATAATTGCTACAAAAATGTAATAAAATAATTGGTGTATATATAACCATCGTTTTAATTTTAAAATAGCATATATGTTTGCACAAGTTTCTATATAAATCTTTTTGTTATTTTCAAAATTTTTGCCTATTTTATTGAATTTTAAATGATAATATTCATGGAAAAAAATAATAGGAAAAATATTTGTAGGTAGGTCATCTCTAACAAATAAGAACTTTCTATCAAGATTTTTTACTATTGCGGCATTTGCCTTTAAATTATTGTAAGGTACTTTTTGAATAGTAATATTATTATTTTTTGCATAAGAGCTTATTAATTTACATATCTGCTTTTGATACGATATAGATTTGTTCACTTGTTTTACCTGTAAAATTATCGCCATTAAAATTATCAAATTTTCCATCTATTTTTAATCCAAGAAATTTAATATAAGCATCCATTTCTTGTGGAAAAAATAAGCGTACTTTTATATCCATACGGTATTCAGAATGTCCGTAAGTCTTTACACCATTAGCATCGCAATAATTATAAAAATATGAAACAGAATTGATTTGTGTTTTATGTTCGTAACGATTACTTTCTTCCATAGAAAAATATAAATTTCCTTTTTTGATAACCATGAAATCATAACGTTTATTAAAATCTCGTTGAAGAAATTCAAATTTTGGATTAAGTACATCAAAGAGAATTTTTCCATCATCATCTAAATGATTCTTGAAATTTTCAAATACTTTAATTAAATCTTCATTTTTTTCGATATGATTAAGTGAATTTGCAGAAATTATAATAGTTTTGAATTTTTTACCCAAATCGAAATTTCTCATATCACCTAAAATCGGAAATATTTTATCTTTATGATCACTATAAGCAATTTTTTCATTTAATTTCTCGAGCATTTCACTACTATAATCTAAAGCGTAAATAATACCTTTTTGCATTTTTTCTGATAATGGTATAGTAAGTCTTCCAGTACCACAAGCAATTTCTAAAACATCTTCATTAGTATTAATGTATCTTAGCCAAAATGGAATATCTGATATATCGCCATACAGTTCATCATAAAATTCTGCTAGTCTATAGTTTTCATAAAAATAATCATTTTTAAATTTATTGTTTGACATAAAATCACCATTCCTGTTTATTTAATTTCTTTAATAATGTTTTCTAAATTTTCTTGAAAAATATTACCTATACTTTCAGATAACTCTCCAAATGCTACACTTCCATCGGACATTATCGTTAATCTATTTTCATAAGTTAACACCGGCTCAGTTTCTATCATTTCACACTGAATCCAGTCTTTTATTTGATTCTGTACCTGAAAAGAGTGGCATTTTTCAATCACCTCTTTCTTTTCAGATGACTTAATTTCATTGTGTGGAGAGTTATTATTTTCTTTAGTGTAAAATTGTACTTTTACTTTATGAGCTTTAATACTCCAAAATAGCTCTAATAACTTCTCTAGTAGATAGTAGTTTTCATTACATATACATGTTGCAATGCTTACACGAATTCCTTTAGTCTGCATTTTTATTATATTTTCTAGAGTTTCTTTAAATATTAGTTTTTTTCTATATATGGCATTAGTTTTTTCATCAATACCATCTAGGCTTACTTGTACACAACCAATATTACAATCTGCTAACATTTCAATTTGTGTATTACTTATGTTTATACCGGATATACCAATAAACGGTAGCATATTGTTTTTTCTAACATATTTTATCATATCAAAAAAATCAGGATGGAGTAAAGGTTCTCCTCCAGATATTGAAAAAAGAAATACTTTATTTTTACTACAAATATTTACGATTTCTTTGAATTTTTCTAATTCTAAATAATTAGGAGTAGAACATCTATTAACAATAAAGCAATGCGAGCATTCTAAAACACAATCATTTGTAATATACACATTTACAGCTCTAGGAAATAACATTTTTTTCTCTCATTTCTTGATTTATATAAGTTTCTTCTTTTCTGTAAAGGCATAAAGGGTCATGTTTTTTTAGGCTTCCCAAATATGCATATGATGAAGCTTTACAACCTTTCCCACACATATTTGAGTGATTACAGCTATTACAAAAATCATCATCTACACTATTAGAATTCCACTTCAAGAAAGAATAATCATTTAACCAGACATCACGTAAACTAGAATCTATTATTGTTTTTGCACTTCTAATATATGAAACTAGCAAATCGCAGGGGGATATGGTTAAATCCGAATTAATCATGCAGTTTATTGTTCCAGCACCACAACCATATTGTGATTTAAATATTGGTAAAGTAACAAATTTGTCATCAGAATATTTGAGCAAGTTTTTTCTTATAGTATACATATTATCTATAATCGAAAAAGAATCCTCTACTTTTTCTCCATTACCTATAGGAAGAAAAAGTTCAAATCGTACTCCTGATACTCCTATACTTTTGCCTAAATTAACAAAATCGTCTATTTCGTTATAATTTAGTTTGTTAATAGTAAATGACAATATAACTTGCATACCTGATTTAATTAAATTTTTAACATTATCAATAGTTTTATTAAATGTTCCTTTTCCTCTTATAAAATCATGAGTATCGTTATTAGAACCATCTATACTAATTTGAAAATTTTTTATTCCTAAGTTTTTCAGTTTTTCTATTTTAAAATCATCTAATAAAATACCGTTTGTTGCAAAATGTACATTTATACCTTTTTTAACAACGTATTCAGTTATGTCAAATATGTCATCTCGGAGGAAAGGTTCACCTCCAGTAAAGGAAATTAATGCGATTTTATTAATTGCAAGTTCATCAATTACAGTTTTAATATCATTTATTTTAGGAGAAGACTTATATTCATCTAGGAAACAATGTTTACATCTTAAATTACACTCATTTGTTATAGACCATTTTATAAATAAAGGGAATTTCATAACAACCTCCATGGTAATATTGTAATAAAAATAATTGACTTGAGTTTCTCAAAATTTAAACTAAAAATTTTTTAAAATTTAGTATAAATTATAAGAGAAACTCAAAATCAATCATAAATATCAAACATTTAATTTTTTTTAAAAATTATTCTATCGATAGATTAAGACTAAATTATATTAAGTTAGTCACGAGTTATTGTAGGAGCCTTACTAGAATTCATACATCCATCAACTTTAATTACTTTCATTTCAGGCTTTAAAGTAGTACTTTTCATGATTACACCTCCCTCTAAAATATTTATTTTTTGTAACTCTTTATTGCATAAAACTAGATAAAAAAGCACGAATATGTAAATAATCATCTGCAGTACAATAAATACACAAACAGCTTATTTATATAGCAACAAGCATAAAAATAAGTATACATAGAATTAATCTACAGCAATGTAACAATGTAGTCTGTATAAATAGAACCGTAGGACTTATTGCTACGGACTTATTGCTACGGACTTATTGCTACGGACTTATTGCTACGGACTTATTGCTACGGACTTATTGCTACGGACTTATTGCTACGGACTTATTGCTACGGACTTATTGCTACGGACTTATTGCTACGAGATAAATAATATATTATTTATAATATTTTGTCAAGTATTCTGCAAAATTATTTTTGTAGTAATTTTTCGCAAAATTAGATTTGGTATAAAGAATATTTTAGATATAGATAAATAATTTATTTAGATAATACTAAAATATTTATGAGTATCAAAAATTTTTTCTAAATATATAGTTATTGTAATATAACTCTATGTTCTGCAAAAGAGTAATTTGTAGTATAATAATGTAGACTAACAAAATAAATTTTGTTAGTCTACATTATTTATAAAGGAGTATTATATTTTATATGTCAATATTTGAAGCAATTATACTTGGTATATTACAAGGAATAGCTGAGTTTATACCCATTTCTAGCTCTGGACATTTAATTTTATTACAAAGAGTTTTTGGTATAGAAGAAAATTTATTTAGTTTTACAATTCTTGTACATATAGGAACATTAATACCTGTTCTTATAATATATTTTTACAGGATAAAATCTATTATTTTTAATCCTTTCCAAAAATTAACATTACTACTTGTTGTCGGCACTTTACCAATTGTATTTTTTACATTACTTTTCGATAATATAGTTGATATGTTGTTTTCTGGAAATTTTTTGGTTATAGGTTTTTTAGTTACAGCTATAATATTACTTTTGGTAGATTCTTTTAAAGATAAAAAAAAGACTATAGATAAAATAACATATTTAGATGCTTTATCTGTTGGATTGATGCAGTCTGTTGCTATAGTACCCGGTATTTCAAGAAGTGGTAGCACAATATTTGGTGGAGTGCTTAGAGGTATTAGTAAAAAAGATGCTGCAAATTTTTCCTTTTTACTTAGTATACCTGCTATAGTTGGTGCTACTGTATTAGAAATTATTAATATTCTACAAGATAGTAACCAAAGTTTCGGGGTTACTTTTCCAGATATTTTTGGTTTTTTTAGTGCAATGATAACAGGATATTTTGCTATAAAAATAATGTTAAAACTTATAATAAATGCAAAAATGAAATATTTTTCATATTATCTTATAGGATTAAGTTTAATTATGATATTTGACAAAATTTTTACAAATTTTGTTTTTTAATATTTTATAAATTGTTTTAAGCGTGTTACTATTTTTAAATAATAACACGCCGTGTTTTTACATAAAGTTATATGTAATTTTAACAATTAGAAGATTAAAAACAAAATTAAATAAAAGGTAGCTATAGTTATTAAAAATCCAATAATATAAAGTATGATGTTAATTTTTAAATTCTTGTATTTTGAATTTTTTTTGTAGATTTCTTTATTTTTCGAAGTATCTAGTTCTTCTTTAGGATTTACGATATTTTCATAGTCTATTGGTCTAATTTTGGGTTTTGGTATTTTTGCTGTTCTTTTTAGTATTTCATATTTAGATATTTTTTTGTTTAATATTATGAACATGATGTATACTTGTTTTTTCAAACTAATACCTGAGACACTTTTAAAGTTTGTAGAAATTTTCAAAATATAATTTTTATTTTCCAAATAGCTATCGATTGGACATACAACTATACAGCCTCTGTATATATCATAACTTGTATATGTTTTCATTATATACCCATCTGTATCTGTAATATTTATAGTTTCATTTGTTACGGTGGTTTTGTCTAGTGGATGATTAAACTTTAGATACCAATATATTTTTTCGTTATCTGACTCTATATTTATTGTTATTTTTTCTAATATTTCTGGATCTGTAGATGCAATACGAAATCTATCATCTACCATATCTATAATTGCTCCTCAATATTTTCATCTAGCATACCTATAATTTTGCAATACATTTAAATTATATTTTGTGGACTTTCTTTTAAAGTATTGTTGTAAACAATATCTTTTACAACTTCTCCTACTATTATCATCGCTGCTACAGATGGAACAAAAGAAACACTACCGGGTACTTGCCTACGTATGACGCAATGTGCTGCTGCACCCGGTGGGCAAATGCAATTAAATTTACAATTAAGTTTTCCATTGTGGTCGTCTGGAATTAGCGGTTTTTCTTTAGAAAAAACTACTTTTAGATTCTTTATCTTTCTATTTTTAAGCTCTTTTCTCATTACCCTTGCAAGAGGACAAACACTAGTTTTGTAAATATCTGCTACTTCAAATTTTGTTGGGTCTAATTTATTTCCAGTTCCCATACAACTTATAATATTTATATTATTCTCTTTTGCCTTTTCTACAAGTAATATTTTAGAGCTAACAGTATCCACTGCATCTATTATATAATCATATTTATCAAATTTTATGTTTTCTGTATCTTTTCCAAAAAAGCATACATTTGCTTCTACATTTGCTCTTGGATTAATATCTAATATTCGTTGTTTCATCATTTCAACTTTATCTTTACCAATAGTTTTTGTTGTAGCCATTATTTGTCTATTTATATTTGTTAGACAAATATTATCGTCATCGAAAAGAGAAATATTAAAAACTCCAGACCTAGCCAGCCCTTCGGCTACAAAACTACCCACACCTCCTATACCAAAAATAGCAATTTTTAAAAACTTTAATTTTTCCATACCCTCGCTACCTAATAGCATTTGGGTTCTCGAAAATTGATTTTGTGCCATAATTTCTCCTAATTATAATTTTCAACTCTTGTGGTAATAATTATCCACTTATTATTTTGTGAAAGTATGTTATATAATTTTATAATATAGTTATACAAAATATTTTTGATTTATAGTTAAAAATAAAAACAAGAGCCTCTTTTTTTATATATCGGCTCTTGCTTTATTTTGGATAATATTATTTATTATAATTTGTAGTTGTATGTTTTTCGTAATTCTCAACAGCCTTATCCCAATTAATAACATTAAAAAAATTGTCTATATATTCGTTTCGTCTGTTTTGGTATAGTAAATAATATGCATGTTCCCAAACATCTATTGCTATTATAGGAAACAAATTTTCGGATATTAAGTTGTCCTGATTTGCTGATTTTTCTATACTAATATTTCCATCTTTATCTGATACAAGCCAAACCCATCCGGAACCAAATACAGAAAGAGCAGCGTTTTTAAACTCTGTTTTAAAGTTTTCAATTGAACCGAATTTTTCATTTATTTTTGTAATTAAATTACTATCATAAATTTCTACATCTTTCTTCAATATATCAAAAAAGAAATTATGATTAAAAACTCCACCAGCATTATTTTTTACAGTTTGCCTAATATCTTTTGGTAAATCATCCAAGTTGTAAAGTAGTTTTTCAAGAGACCAATCGTGATATTTTGGATATGTTTCCAAAGCTTTATTTAGATTATCTACATATGCTTTTACGTGTTTCGAATGATGAATCTCCATTGTTTTTTTATCTATATAAGGTTCTAATGCTGAAGTATCGTAAGGTAAGGGCTTTAATGAAAACGGAAAATGATTTTCCTTATTATCCTCTATTACAATGTTTGGTGATCTTGTGTCTATTATTTTTTCTTTTACCTGTGAAAAATTTTCATTTGCAAAAATAGGATTAGATGCTATATTTAAAAATATAGCAAATCCTATTAATAAAAGTACGGTTCTCTTTTTCATTTATAAATCCTCCAAAAAATACTATTATAATATATTTTTTGCATATTTATAAATTTTATTCATATAATTGAAATAAAATTGTTTTATTTTAATTTACGATTTTTCAAATATATTTGTTGAAAAAGGTTTTTAAAGACTCAATTCATCTACATATCCAACTAATAAACTTATCTCTGGTTTACTTACTTGTGCATCTGCACCAACTGTTTCTCCTTTTAATTTCATTTCATCTGTTATTAAAGATGAAAAGATAATTACAGGTAATCTTTTTAAATTTTGGTCGCTTTTTATTAGTTTTGTAAGAGTATGTCCATCCATTCTTGGCATTTCTATATCTGTTATTACGCAAGAAACATTTTCTTCTAATTTTTCGAAATCTTGAGGTTTAAGGCTTTCAAGTGCTTCCCAAGCTTCTTCACCAGTTGTAAAACTAAGTGTATTTACATATCCAGCCTTATGTAAACATTCTAATATTACTTTTTTTAGAAAAGCACTGTCTTCAACAACAAAAATAGGTTTATCTCTTCTTCTCTTATCTGTAGGTGCATTTATATCGTTTGTAGAAAATGTATGAGATGGATTTACTTCGGCAATTATTTTTTCAAAATCTAAAATTGTAATAAGCCTATTTCCAACTCTAGCTATACCTGTTGTTATTCCTTCCATACCACTTGTTATTGTTTCATCTGGTTTTTCTATGTCTTTCCAAGATATTCGATGAATAATCTCTACAGAATGAACATGGAAAGCTGTATGATTTTTATTGAAATTCGTAATTATTAAAATATCTCTTTCTGGATTTTCAGATTTTTTAAGTGATAAATAATTAGCTAAATCAAAAACGGTAATAATTTGATTTCTTGGTTTAAAAATTCCCTCTATATAAGGACTAGATTGTGGCATTGGAGTAACTTCTTCGTATTTCATTATTTCCAAAATTTTAGCAACATTTATACCAAAACTTCTACCATCCACAAGAAATTCCATAATTTCTAGCTCATTTGTTCCTACTTCTAATAAAATTTCCTTTTTTTTATCCACGTATACCTCTCATTTCAAAAAAATTTATTTAATATATTATCGGCTATAAGTTTGTTTTTTATTGTTATATTTTTTAATTATTAAAATATTTTCTGTCTAAACTTCTATATTGGATAGCTTCCACAAGGTGTATAGTTTCTATATTTTCACTCTCATCCAAATCAGATATTGTTCTAGCCATTTTTAATATTTTATGGTATGCCCTTGCACTTAGCCCGAATGTTTCGAAAGCTTGCTTTAATATAGTATTAGATTCATCTGAGAGCTCACAGTATATTTCTATTTCTTTTGCACTAAGCTCTGCATTAAGTTTTTTTGTTTTATACCTATTGTATTGTATATTTCTTGAATTTACAACAGTTTTTTTTATATTTTCACTTGTTATTTTTCCTTTTTCTTTTGTTTTTAAATCATTATATTCTATTGCAGATGCTTCTATATGTATGTCTATTCTATCTAGTAATGGACCAGATATTTTATGCAAATATTTTGATATTTCATTTGTAGAACAAGTACATTTATCTGCCCCATAATGTCCACAAGGACATGGATTCATAGATGCAACGAGTATAAAATTAGCAGGATATGTTATATTTGCGGTAGCACGAGATATATTTATAAATTTATCCTCTAAAGGTTGCCTTAGAACTTCCAAAACATTTCGATTAAACTCTGGCAACTCATCTAAAAATAATATACCATTATGAGATAAACTAATTTCACCCGGTTTTATGATTCTGCCACCTCCAACAAGTGCAGCATAGGATACCGTGTGATGTGGAGCTCTAAAAGGTCTTATTTTTACTAGATTATTTCTATTTTCTATTTGACCAGATACACTGTATATTTTAGTTGTTGTTATACTTTCTTCGATTGTTAAATCTGGTAATATACTCGGTAATCTTTTTGCCATCATAGTTTTACCACTGCCCGGCGGTCCTATCATTAAAATGTTATGACCTCCTGCAGCAGATATTGTAAGTGCTCTTATAACGCTTTCTTGCCCTTTTACATCTGAGAAATTTAAATTTATTTTATCTGTTTCGTTATATATTTTTTTATTTTCATAGTGAGGTATATTATTAACATTGAAGTCTTTATGAGTTAAATCTGATATATGTTTTATTCCTATAACTTCTATATTTTGTATTAACATTGCTTCTTCTTTATTCTCATACGGAACAACAAATTTTTTTATACCATTTTTTGATAGATGATGAACAATAGAAAGTAACCCATTCAAAGGTCTTATATATCCGTCCAAACTTAGCTCGCCTGCAAAGAATGTATTTTCTATATTTTCTTTTTTTATTTTTCCCATAGATACGAGTAATGCAACAGCAATAGGTAAATCGAAATAAGACCCCTCTTTTTTTGTACTTGCTGGGGCAAGATTAACTGTTATTTTTTTAACAGGAAAATCATTAAAATTATTTTTAATCGCAGCTCTTACCCTTTCTTTAGATTCCTTTATAGAAGAATCTGGCAAACCAACTATATCAAAGCTAGGCATACCAGAACTTATGTCTAGCTCTACTGCTATTGCGTATCCATCTATACCTATTATACCACCTGTTAGTATTTTAATTATCAAAATCAGACCTCTTAATAATTTTTTCAAATTTTAAAGTATATTATACAACAATAAATAAAAATATAACAGAGTAAATTATACAAAAGAGAGTTGAAAATTGCTCTAACTTTCTTTTATACTATTAGTAAATTTATGTGTAGTCAGGGCATCATTGTAACTTTCAAATGTTCCAATATCAAAGCATTCACCCTCTATTTTATATGCAAGTACATCTTTTATTTTGTATAGCCACGAAACAAAATTGCCCGGTGCATCTGGATTATTTCCATTTTTTAAATATTCGGATATTAATTTTACTGTTTCCTGTGTATAAAAATAAATAGCATATACAACTATATTAGATTTTGGGAATTTCGGTTTTTCTACTAAATCTATTATTTTATTATTTTCAACTACAGCTACACCAAATTGATTTAGAAGTTCTTTGTTTTCGAGTTCTCCTATTAATACAGAATCTTTTTTATTTGTATTATAAAAATTATAAAAATTTATAAGACTAAAATCAAAAAAATTATCTCCAGCTATAACTAAAATGTCTTCATTAATATTTTTTTTGTTTATACAAAAATTCAAATCACCAATTGCACCTAGTTTATTTTCTAGAGAATTTGTTCCATCGTTTATTATTTCGATTTTTAATCTTGATTTTATATTTTTTTTCCAATTTATAAAATCTTTAAAAAAAAGTTCGTTTGTTATAATATACAATTCATTTATAACTTCAAGTTCGTTTACTTTTTCTACTATGTAAGTAATAATTGGAATATTTGAAATTTCTAAAAGGGATTTTGGTTTATTTTTTGTAAGGGGATATAGTCTTGTTGCATATCCTGCTGCGAGTATTATAGCTTTCATTTTAATATATATACTCCTTCCTGTCTCCGTTGAAACTATTTGCTTCAATTATACCACAGAATATAAAAAATAAAATATATACATAAATATTGGATTATTGAGCGTACTTTTTCTTGGTTAGAACACTCCAGATTATTATGGAAAAATTACGAGCGTACTTTACATAATTCTCTTCAAGCTCTTTCTATTGCTTTTATTCATTTACTAATGAACTTCAATACCTTCTTCTCGTTTTAAGCTTCTAGCTATTTCACAAATCTTTACTAAGTCATCTGTTATCCTTGCAATAAAATTCATCAAACATAATCTTTCCTACTTCTTAGGAAACTTTAATATTAATCTTCCAATCAAACCTTTCGCTGAAGGATAAGGAGATAAATCATAAATTTTTCCTGAAACTGTACTAAATCGTGTTTCTCCATCTTTTATTAAATAATCTTTAAGTATAGGAGGAAGTAAATCTAAAGGTCTTCTTAATGAATATAAATGACCATTCATTAAGACTTTAGCTTCTAATCTAGAACCAAGGGAGGGGTAAGGTTTGTTTAAAAAAAAGGAATCCAAGTTTCGCCTACAGGCTCTGACATAAACCAAATATCTCTACCTAACTTTATCCCATTGCTACGTTTGAAGTATTCCCAAACACCCATCTTCTCCATTTGGTAATAATCAAGAACATCATTAGCTAACGGGAACTGAGATGGAGCAGGTGCTATTCCGTTCATAATTCTAGGTAATGTTTGAAACTCTTCTGTAATTCAATTTAAAGTTTGAATGAATTTAGTATCTGTTTTAATAATTTCACCTATTTTTTGCATATTGAAATCCATTAATATCGCTGCTTTTAATAGTTTTAACATCCCATGAATCTTCTCCATCAGATTGTGTATTGGTATTGATAGTTTTTAGGTATTTATACCTGACATCTAATAGTTATATATGATATTTGTGGATTTTGTATTTTTACTATCCATTTATAATCATCTTATCTTTTGAAAACTGTAATAGGTTTTAATTTTTGTTGTTTTTTAAATTCTATAGGTCTTTTTAAAGTTTTAGGTAACTTTTAATTTCTTCTAAATTGATAGTTAGTAACCATTTCAAGAAAAGAACCTCGTTTTCAGTCATCTGTGCTTCATGCAATGTTTGTATATATCTGGCTATATATTTAAATTTAATATCTACGGGCTGGTAACCAGCTTTTATAAGTTCTAAGTTCATAAGTAATCTACCTGTTCTTCCGTTTCCATCTACAAATGGATGTATTCTTTCAAATTTAATGTGTATGTCCGTTAAACCATGAAATGTTCTAAACTTCTCTCAATCTCTCCTTCTGTTTGCGGAGTAAAAGTTTCTATTTCTTCTTTAATTTCATCTATTTGTTTCAAAATAGCATCTATGTTCATTACTAACACTCCTTTATATTTGTAAATAAGAAACTCACGAACTATACTACTAAGAATAATTGTATCACATTTTATTGGATTTCTCAATTCTAAATTTACAAATTATCTAAAAGTATTCTATTTTTACGTTTGTAGTTAATTTTTTTTATTTTTTAAAAACATATAATACTGTGTTTGTAATTATTTTCAAAACACTTGAAATATCACAAACACCATTGCCGTTTAAGGACATCTCTATCATTAACCTCTTTGTTTCTGGTTTAGCACCGTTATTACTATACTCGCTTTGAAATCTTTTGTTACAATTTCTGCACAATAATGTTTATATTACTTTTGAATTTTTACCATTTTTACTTACTTTTTCACTGTTATAATATACATTTCTAAACTCACTTAAAGTGATACATGACCCTTTACTCAGATATATTTATATTTTTGTGAGAAATATGTTATCATAAACTTAATAATTTTAGTAAAAATTTAAAATTTAAAATTTAATTTTGGAAGGAATACAAATGAAAAAACTTTTTTTACACATAGCAGCTGCCGTTCCGAAACTTACCTTAGCTAATCCCAAAAATAACGAAATAGAAATATTAAAAATAATAAATGATGCGAACAAAAAAAATATAGATATTATTATTTTCCCAGAACTTAGTATTTGTGGTGTAACTTGTGCAGATTTATTTTTAAATAATACTTTAATAACTTCCTGTGAAAATTCTATAAATAATATATTAAAAGAAACAAAAAGTATAGATATATTAATTTTTATAGGAACTCCATGGGTACAATATGGTAAACTCTACAATAGTATTTTAGCTTTAAAAAACGGAAAAATATTATCTATTATTAATAAAATACCAGAATTAAAGGAAAAAAGATGGTTTGAAATTCCAAATATAAATATCTATAATACTGCATTTGAAATAGATAACACATATATAGGGGTTGTAAAAGATAATAACTTAAATTTTAATATAAATATTAACCCTTGGTCATATTCAAGTGAAAAAAATAACCTAATTAATAATGAAATAACAAAAAATAAAGCACTAATAAAAGTAAACTCTGGTTCATTTGAATCTTCCACAGATTTTGTTTTTTTTGGAGAGTCGTATATATATGAAGATGGAAATTTAATAGCAAATGAAACAGCTTTTTTTGAATCTACCTTAATTCATAGACATATAGATATAGAGTTTAATAAGAAAACAAATATCTCATTTGAAAATATTGTAAAAGTAGATATACCTACAAAAAAAATCGAAGATATTTTTATAAAAACAAATAAAACTCCTTTTATTCCAAATAATGATACTAATCTTGAAAAAATATTAAATATTCAATCAATCGCATTAGCAAGAAGACTTTTACACACAAATGTAAAAAAAGCTATTGTTGGAATATCAGGTGGAGTAGATTCAACACTTGCTTTAATTGCTACAGTAAACGCTTTTAAATATCTAAAAAAAGATACAAAAAATATTTTAGCTATAACTATGCCGGGAATGGGTACAACAACAAAAACAAATAAAAATGCAAAAGAACTTGCTGATAATTTAAAAGTATCTTTAAAAGAAATAAGTATTGTAGAAAGTATAAAAACTCACTTTAAAGATATAAACCATAATGGAAAACCAGATTTGGCATATGAAAATGCACAAGCAAGAGAACGAACACAAATACTTATGGACATAGCAAATATGGAAGATGGTCTTGTGATAGGTACTGGAGGAATGAGTGAAATAGCACTTGGTTTTGCAACATATAATGGAGACCATATGAGTATGTATAATGTAAATTCTGGTATTCCTAAAACATTAATAGTAGAATTACTAAAATACGTATCAAAAAAAGAAGAAAACATATCAGAAGTTTTGCAAAATATATTAAATACTCCAATTAGCCCAGAGCTTTTGCCAAATAAAAACGATGAAATAGAACAAAAAACAGAGGAAGTAGTTGGCTCTTATTTATTAAATGACTTTTTTTTATACCATTTTTTGAAAAATAAAAGTAGTGAAAAAATAATTATTTTAGCAAGAATTAATTTTCCAGAAATAAGTAAAAAAGAATTAAAACAAAAACTAAAAAATTTTTATAAAAGATTTTTTAACGCACAATACAAAAGGTCTTGTTCTGTAGATGGACCTAAAGTTTTAGAATTTAGTTTGTCTCCTAGAGGTTCGTTTGCTATGCCTAGTGATGCCTATGCTTCTACTTGGGAAGAAGAGCTTGACAATTTGAAGTAATGTATAATAAATTGTAAAAATAATGTATAATACTTTAATTAGTATAATATTTTAATATATTCTAACTTAGCAAAAAGAAATTCACTTTTTGCTCTAACAGTATGTTAACAAAAAGTGAAAACATTTATTTATTTTTGAAGGATGTTTTCACTTTTTGACGTATGATAAATTAAAATTTATTTATAGATTATAGAAAGGAATCTAAATATGGAAAACCTAATAATAACAGTAAGTGGCATGACCTGTGCTGCTTGTGCCAAAAATGTAGAAAGAATATTGAAAAAAATAGATGGTGTAGAAAATCCATCTGTAAATTATGGTGCAGAGAAAGTTACGGTTTCTTACGACGAGGATAAAGTTAGTTTTGAAACACTAAATACAGCAGTAAAGCGTGGAGGATATGAACTACATTTACCAGTACCAGATGAGGCAGCAAGAACAGAAGAAAGAAAAGCCGAAGAGCTAAAAGCTTTATGGAAAAGATTTTATCTATCTATGTGGTTTGCTTTACCTTTAACCATTTTTTCTATGATACCTATGTTTTTACATGAATTTAATATAGCAATACCAAGGCAAATAGACCCTATGGCATTTCCAGCTTTTAATATGAATGTACAAATGATACTTACAATACCTGTTATGATAATAAATTGGAAAATTTTTAGAGATGGATTTAGGTCGCTTTTTTTAGGGCATCCAAATATGGATTCACTTATTGCAAAAGGTACAACAGTTGCATTTTTATATAGTTTTTACTTAACAATACAAAATAATTTCTTTGGTGGAAATTATATGCCTTATTACGAAGTTACAACTATAATAATAACACTTATAGTGCTTGGTAAATATCTAGAAGCAAAGACAAGAGGAAAAACATCGGAAGCAATAAAAAAACTTATGGGGTTAGCTCCAAAAACTGCAACAATATTAAAAAATAATGAACAAATTGAAATACCAATAGAAGATGTAAAAGAGGGTGATATTGTAGTAGTAAAACCGGGTGAGCGTATGCCTGTAGATGGTATTATCGTTTTTGGAGAAACATCTGTAGATGAATCTATGATAACAGGTGAGTCTATGCCTGTTACAAAAAAAATAGGTGATAATATAATAGGTGCGAGTATAAATAAAAATGGATTCATACATTACAAAACAACGAAAGTAGGTAAAAATACGGTTCTAAGTCAGATTATAAATATGGTAGAACAAGCACAGGCAACAAAGGCACCTATAGCACGTTTAGCCGATTTGGTTTCTGGATACTTTACTCATGCTGTTATTATAATAGCTTTAATATCTGGTCTTGCTTGGATAATTGCAGGTGCAGAGATAGGTTTTGCTATTCGTATACTTATAGCTGTTCTTGTTATTGCTTGTCCTTGTGCCCTTGGACTTGCTACTCCTACAGCAATAATGGTAGGTACTGGTAAGGGTGCAGAAAGTGGCATACTTATAAAAAGTGCAGAAGCTCTAGAAATATCTCATAAACTTAATACTATAGTATTAGACAAAACAGGAACAATAACAGAGGGAAAACCAAATGTTACAGATATAGTAACAAAAGAGAATTTTTCCAAAGATGAAATATTGCGATTAGTTGCAAGTTCAGAAAAACAATCAGAGCATCCATTAGGTGAAGCAATAGTAAACTATGCAGAAGAAAAAAATTTAAAATTATCCAAACCTACTACATTTAAATCTATAACAGGGCAAGGTATATATGTAGATATAGAAGAGTTACAAATTTTTGTAGGTAACAAAAAACTCATGGAAGAAAACAACATAAATATAGAAGAATATTTACAAAATGCAAACGAACTTTCAGGTCAAGGCAAAACCCCAATGTACGTAGCTATAAACGGAAAAATGGAGGGGATAGTCGCAGTAGCAGATACTATAAAACCAACAAGTAAAAAAGCAATAAAAAAGCTAAAAGATATGGGATTAGAAGTAATAATGATAACGGGGGATAACGAAAGAACGGCAAAAGCTGTTGCAAATGAAGTAGGTATAGATAAAATATTTGCAGAGGTATTGCCAGGAGACAAAGCAACTAATATATCAAAACTTCAAGCCGAGGGCAAGAAAGTCGCAATGGTAGGTGATGGTATAAACGACGCTGTAGCACTAGTAAAATCAGATGTTGGTATTGCAATAGGGCAAGGTACAGATATTGCAATGGAATCTGCAAATATTGTACTTATGCGTGGTGATTTAAACGGTGTATATTCTGCTATATATCTAAGTAAAAAAACAATAAGAAATATAAAACAAAATCTATTTTGGGCATTTGGCTACAATGTTTTAGGCATACCAATAGCTATGGGTGTATTATATATATTTGGTGGTCCACTTATGAACCCTATGCACGGTGCATGGGCTATGAGTTTTAGTTCTATTTCTGTACTTTTGAATGTACTTAGACTAAAAAGTTTGAAGTTACAGAGTTAATATTAAAAAATTAGAGTGTAGAACTTATTGAAAATTAAGTTCTACACTCTGTTTTGTTTATTAAATAAAAGAATTAGTGTTTTTTATTGAAGTATAGTTAAAATTTTATATATTTAAAATTTATTCTACAATAAACTAAAAATATCCTTAAAAAATATTTTAAAGGATATTGATGAAATTAAATTATTCTTTTACAGAACCTAGTGTTATACCACTAACTATATATTTAGAAAAAATAGAATATACAATAATTATAGGTATAAGACTTATTGCCATTCCGAGGTATATTGCTCCAAAATCAGTTCTAAACGCATCTCCTTGTAGTCTCTGCATTATAAGTGGTAATGTATGTAGATTTATATTTCCACCTATTATAAAAAGAGGACCCATAAAAGCATTCCATGAACCTACAAAAGCAAATATTGCCATTGTAAATGCACCAGGCTTTGAAATTGGTAAAACTATTTTATTAAATATTTCGAATTCTGTTGCTCCATCTATTCTAGCAGCTTGTATAAGCTCTGGTACTAGTGCTGAATCTAAATATTGTTTAAAAAAGAAAACAGTACCCGGTGCCGCAATTGATGGTAATATCATAGGAGTAAGTGAATTGAGCATACCCAAATGATGCATATATTGAAAAAAACCTATTAAATATAAATTCATAGGTACTAATGTCATAGCCAATATAAATCCATAAAAGGCTTTTTTAAACTTGAAATCATAAATATTTATTGCATACGCTGTTAATAATGAAAAATATACAGATAAAAATGTTGTACTTATAGCTATTATTAAACTATTTCTAAGTCCCAAAGGTATATTAATACCAAAACCTTGTATAATATTCCAATTATTTATAATATTTGTACCAGGTATTAAAGAAAAACCAGCATTTATAGCCTCTGTTGTACGTGTAGCATTTATTAGTAACATATATATTGGCAAAACACAAATTAAAAATAATATAATCAAAAATGTGTAGCAAATAAATTTATAAGAAAATTGTTTAATTCTATAACTATCCATTGGTCTCTACTCTCCTTTGTTTCTTTTGTTGTTTTTGTTCATCTGTTCTAAAAACTCTAAATAGTATTAAAGCAACAAAGCTAGATATAAAAAACAAAATAACAGAAACAGCAGCAGCAGAACCAATAGCGTTTGCAGGATGATTCATTCTTGCACGCATAAACATATTCATAGTAAGTACAGACATATCTGGTGGACCAAGTGGACCATCACTAAGTAGCAAAGGTATATCGAACATTTGCATACCACCTACAAGACTTGTAACTAAAACAAAGAGTAAAACAGGCTTTAATAATGGCAATGTTATTTTGAAAAACATTCTTGTTTGTGATGCACCGTCTACCATTGCAGATTCATAATAGCTTGGAGAAATAGATGTCATTCCAGAAACAAGAACAATAGCAGTTTGCCCAAACCACATCCATGTTTGTATAAACATAACAGTAAAACGAGTATCTGTTGCAAATTGCAAAAAGTTTCTAGGTTCTGACATTAAACCAGTTGTACCAACCAAAAATGAATTTATTGGTCCGTGTAATGTAAGGTAGTGTTGAAAAAGTGCAGCGACTGTAACAGGCATTAGTAAGTTTGGAAGATAGTAAATAGCCTTGAAAAAGCCCGTACCTTTTAGTTTAAAAGTTGTACTAGAAAACATTGCTGCAAGCACAAGAGCAAGTATCATCTGCGGTATAAAATTTCCAAGCCATAGCAACCAAGTATTTTGTAATGCACGAATAAACATAGGGTCATTAAATAGTGATATGAAATTGTTAAAACCTATTATATTTCCAGGCATTCCATGTATTATATTTGCATTTGTAAAGCTAAGAAAAAATGTATTTGCAATAGGATATAATGCAAATATAATAAATATTATAATGAAAGGTGCTATAAAGATATATCCCCAATAATCTTTTACTAATTTTTTATTTTTTGTGTTCATAAAGAACAATCTCCTTTTGTAATAACAAATAAAATATTCTACAAACTCTCAAATAAAATAAATGAGAGTTTATAGAATTTTTAAAATGTTTATAAAAATTTATAATGTGTTAATTTATATTTAAGTCTGGCAATATTACCCTAACAGCATTTCTAAAAGATTGTAGTAGTTCTTGCACAGAACCAATTTGACCTTCTAAATATGCTCCAACAGCATCTTGCCATTCATCTCCTATTGCTGCATCTGTACCTTGCATTAAACGAAGAGATACATTTGGTGCAAGCTGACCAAATATTTCATATGGATTCTGACCACCAAGGAAATTGTAAGCATCAGTATCTTCGAAATAATTTGATATCCTATTAACTACATTTCTGGAAGAAACAAAATCTCCAGGGCCACGACCTAAATCACTTGGTAAACTTGGGTCTATAGCTCTTAAAAACTCATTTGAGAAATATCCGGTTGCCCATCTTTCTAACGTTACTTCATTTAGAGTTGCCCACCTAACAAATTCACGTGCAAGATTCGGATTTCTAGCATCTCTTGTAACAGCTATCCATGTCCCCCCCCAGTGATAAGGTAGAGGACTTTCTATAACACCAAAATCTCCAAAAGTAGATGGTGCGTTATCCATAAGAACGTATGTTAAACCCCAAGTTGGTAGTAAATAAGAAAATATTCTTATTGGCTGTCCATGTGCATTTATTAAGTTATCATCCATACCTTGAAACCACTCGCCACTCCATTGGTCTACTTGTGCTTGTAAATTTTCTTCGTTCAATATTCTTGCAAAATCTATAAAATACATCATAAGAGGGTCAATTGTAAGTGTATTATCCACAACCCAAGGATCTCTTCTACCTGCAGCAAATCCTCTAAAAAATTCATTTGCACTAGAAACTAAAAATGTTGTGCCACCAGAAGCATCTCTTATAACTCTTCCAGCATCTAAAGTGCTTTCTGGTGTTGAAAAAAGTTCCTGTATAAAGCTAGGATCATCTGTTCCAAAATATTCTCTTGCCATACTTCTTCTAAAATACATAACACCTGGTGTTGCTTGGAAAGAAAATGCTCTTGCCTCACCGTTATGCATACCTGCTTCTACAACAAAAGGAAATGTGTCTACATAGTCTACATATGGTAATAAACTATTCATATTACCTAAAAATGGACTTTCTACAAATTGTCTTATAAATTCTGCTTCTAGAAAAATAACATCTGGTACATCTCCACCAAGTGCAAGTAGTGGCATAAGCCAATTTTGATATTCCCCACCTTGCATTGTTATTTCTGTAAAATCTATTTCAATATCTGGGTTTTCTCCTGCAAATGCTGTAGCCAAAACAAGTGCTTCGTTTGTAAAACTAGCTATACGTAGTATTCTATCCTGATCTTCTGGGAATACTTCTATACCACCACTTGTAGCAGGATTTACACCAGTACCACAAGCAACTAAAAATAAAGATGTAGCGGCTAAAAAACTTAAAAATAATTTCTTGAATTTGTTTTTCATATATCCCTCCAAAATTATAATTTCTAACTATATTTCTTGATATTTAAAATAATCAAAATCGGCAAATTTTCTTTTTCCAGATGTATCAACGCAATGTATACCTACAAATGCTCCTGTAAAAAATCCATCTTCTTGTATATAGTCATCTGATAATTTATAACTATCAAATTTATAAGGTATTTTTATAAAATTTTCTCCATCGAAAGAGTAAGAAAATACATAATGTTTTGGTGTTACATCTACTTTTAAATATACATATTCTACATTTTCTAGTATAATTATTTGATTTAAACCAAGAGGATTTTTTACATTTCCTCTATCACAAGTCATAATATCTATAACTTTTCCTTTTTCTTCATTTAAAGTAATGTGTACAGTAGTCCAATTTTTAGTATTATAGTAACATACTAAGCCTGCTTGTTGCTGAAAAGTATCTGGGTCGAAAGTAACTTTTGTACCTGCTGTAAAATTTAGACTTTGCCATCTTCTGGCTACTAATGATTGTACAAATAAAGAATGTAGAGACTCCCTACCGAACAATCTTAAATGGCTATCTCTTTCAGATAATGTCCCTAATTCTTTATTAAATGGAATACGTAATGTATTAAAATGATGATTTAATTTTTCTGTATCAAAATCATCTATATTTGGATAATCTTGTTCCCATGTAATAGGTTTTACATTCGGAGCTTCTACCTGCTCTTTTGGAAAATTGCCACCTTCTACATATGGCCAATCTTCTTCCCAATATAACTTTTGTATAGAAGTTTCACGTCCTAAAGGACAGTAACCTCGATTTTGAGTTAAAACAGAGCCATCTGTATGTATTGGTCTACCCATTAAATGTGCAAGATACCATTCCCCATCTGGTGTTTCTACTATAGAAGCATGACCAGATTTTTGTATAGGGTTTTCTAAATATGGCCAAGATGTAAGTATAGGATTTTGTGGATGAACTTCATAAGGACCATCTATATTTTTAGACCTTGCAATTGTAACAGCGTGTTCAAATTTAGTGCCACCTTCAGCAGTTATTAAGTAATAATATTCATCTTTTCTGTAAAGATGTGGAGCTTCTGTAAGTGCTAAATGTGTTCCTTTAAAAATTATTTTTTCTGGTCCAATTAATTTTTGTAGATTGTGGTCATATTCTTGTAAAACAATACCATAAAAAGAATGATTGTAAGATCTTTGATCCCAAACCATATTTACAAACCATTTTCTACCGTCGTCATCATGAAAAAGAGAAGGGTCAAAACCAGAACCATTCATAAATACTGGTTCACTCCATTCACCGTCTATAGTATCTGATGTAACTAAATAATTTGTAACATCTTTCCATGCTCCAGAGAGAGATTTTACATTTGAATATATAAGCCAAAATTTATTATCTGAATAAGTAAGGGCAGGTGCCCAGACACCTCCACTATCTGGATTTCCTTTCATATCTAACTGACTAACTTTTTTTAGTGGATTACTTACCAAATGCCAGTTTATCAAATCTTTAGAATGGTGTATCTGAACTCCGGGAAACCATTCGAAAGTAGAAACAGCTATATAATAATCATCGCCTACTCTACATATACTGGGATCTGGGTTAAAACCTTTTAAAATGGGATTTTGTATCAATTTTATCCTCCATGCTTATTAAAAAAATCGATATAGTTTAATTAACTATAGATAATTGAGTATCTTTGTCAAAGAAATGTAATTTTTCTGTATCTATTATTAAGCGTATAGATTCGCCAACCTCATATAAATGCCTTGGTGTTACTCTTGCTGTTACACTAACTCCACCAGAATTTAAATAAAGGTAAACTTCTGCTCCCAAAAGTTCCAAAACTTCTACCTTTGCTTTAAGAAGAGAATCTTTGTTTTTTACACTTGTTGTATCTTCATGATGCATATGCTCTGGTCTAATACCAATTATTGCTTCTTTTCCTATGTAACCTTTTTCTTTAAGAATTTCTGCTTTTTCTTTTGGTATTTTTACGATATTACCTCCAAAATTTGCTATTATACTATCATTTTCTTCCTCTATAGCTACATCTAAAAGATTCATTTGAGGAGAACCAATAAAACTTGCCACAAATAAATTTGCAGGTTTGTTGTACAAATTAGTAGGAGAATCTACTTGTTGTATTACTCCACTTTTCATAACGACTATACGTGTACCGAGTGTCATAGCCTCTGTTTGGTCATGAGTAACGTAGATAAAAGTAGTTTGTAATCTTTGGTGGAGCTTGGAAATTTCAGAACGCATTTGAACTCTTAGTTTTGCATCTAAATTTGAAAGTGGTTCATCCATAAGGAAAACTTTAGGATTTCGAACTATTGCACGACCCATAGCAACACGTTGACGTTGCCCACCAGAAAGTGCTTTTGGCTTTCTATCAAGTAGTTCTTTTATTTCTAATATTTCAGCTGCTTCTGTAACTCTTCTTTTTATCTCAGATTTTTCTATTTTTCTAAGTTTAAGCCCAAATGCCATATTATCAAAAACTGTCATATGTGGATAAAGTGCATAATTTTGAAAAACCATTGCAATATCACGGTCTTTTGGGTCTACATGGTTTACTAACCTACCATCTATGTATAACTCTCCATCGGATATTTCTTCAAGACCAGCTATCATACGCAAAACTGTAGACTTACCACAACCAGAAGGACCAACAAATATAATAAACTCTTTATCTTCGACATTTAAACTAAAATCTTTTATAGCTTTAACATCATCAGAATAAATTTTAACTAAATTTTTAAGCTCTAAATTAGCCATAAAAAACCTCTTTGTTCAAAAAATTTTGCATACATAATTGTAAAATTAAATATATAAACTGAGAATACGTTTATATTAACAGCTAAAGTATACAAATCACATTACTATAATAGTATTTTTAAAGATAAATTTCATTAGTAAAATTGACTAAAAAATTGTGTTTTTATTCGTATGTTTTAGTTAATTATGTAATTTTTTGTTTGTTCTACGTCATTAAAAATATCATTGAAATTTGAAAAATTCACTTTGTCTGTATATTTTTTATAAAAAATATTTTTATAAAAAATTTTTTTTGTGCAAATTTACATACTAAATATATATTCAAACTAAGTGTAGAATATACGTTATAAAAGTAGAAGCTAATAACTGAAATTATGTAAATCGAGTAGGAGACTATCCATTAATTGAATAGCCGACCTCTCACACCACCGTACGTACGGTTCCGTATACGGCGGTTCTTTAGTTTACTAGATAGATTTATATTTAAGTAAATCCTTTTCGTTAGTGGAGTTCTTAGGTATTATCATCACAAATC
>Ga0268261_10000237_pt1 | contig 33565 bp, 27 predicted proteins | sample TergutNc150P1_FD_190353 | JGI IMG/M metagenome (GOLD analysis project Ga0268261, IMG submission 190353) | Nasutitermes corniger P1 segment gut microbial community from laboratory colony in Florida, USA - Nc150 P1 (SPAdes) (version 2) | ecosystem: Host-associated > Arthropoda: Insects >... | reverse complement strand
CCCCCATGTTCAAATATCTCTGTCAGCACCCTGTTGTCACACATTGTAGCTACATCCAGTAAGAAGTGTTGTCATTTCGTATCTGCTAGTGACCTTAATAATATATCTGTTGCTGCACATTTGGTAGACAGTTCGTCACGTCTTGACTGTGGTTTTGAGAGGAGCCCACAGTGCACGAACTCTGTCCTTCGTCTCAGTACAGGCTCCAGCGACCTGGCATTTCTAAGTACAACGTACCCTCCTAATCCTATGCCAGGCAGGTTGGCGGTGACAAACCAGACGAAGACGCAACGCATCGGTCCTCCAACGTTGCTGGGGGTTGGGCGTGGGACTAACAAATCAACCGTGTAAAACCTAAATTGTTTCGAAACATCCCCCCCCCAAAAAAAAAAAAATTGGGGGAGTTTATGACACATACACGGGCCGAAGCGCCATAGGAGACAGAGGAGAGAAATATGGACAATCTGAAATGACGGGGGCCAACCGATATTTGGCTTTGGTAAATGATTCACCGTCCCTGTCCTGGACACGGTGTGACCCCGTAACCTGATAGCGCGTCTTAATGTAACCGAATAACTAACGAAAATGGAGTACGTAAACATAATCCCGGTACTTCAGTTACGTAAATACGACTTGCCTATCGAATCGATGTCAAGGGCTAAAGTGTCCCGCTACACGACATGAAGACCGGCGGACACAGTGGAGGTGTAGCTCCGTACGTTATTAACCTAGGCACCAGATGGAGGTGAATGATCATATACACACTCCGGTCGCTGTAGCTGCGAGGGAAAGCCTCCAGCACCCATTGAAAAGGGGTCTGGTTGAGCCTGAGCCCCCTTCTGGAGGCTCTGTAGAAGACAAAGTCTCTTTCCACTGCTGTAAGTCGAACCGTGATCCCTCGGTCGTCCAGGCCGTAGGCTAATCACAGTCCCAGCTTCTGTTCGGATGAAACTGGCCTTGTGTCACTGCTGCATGGAAGGGTTTGTCCCGCGGGCAAGTAAGGAGAAGCAGAAGCGGGACTGTCCGATGTTATTACTTCTCTAGGCAGCCTGACCAGTGATATAAGTCACATACATACCCAAGCGCATCATATAAAAACGTCGCTGCCTTATATTGCGAGCTGTACAGGGTGGCGGCAGAGGGGTGGATCCTTTCCTGCATGACTGATGCTATTTTCCATTAAGTAAAGTAGTCCGTGTCTCCTATATTGCTCTAAAGAATGTACGTAGTAAGCTTTTTTTTATTTCATATTGCTCGGTGCTTCTGGTATATGAGTATGTGGTCTGGTATTAGTATGTGGTCTCATTTCTCTTCTAACATGAAAATAAAAAAATAATGACAATAAATCCGTATGAATTTAATACTGGCACAGTTAGTGGGGCCGTGGTGCAAGGCTGTTTGGAATATCCATACAATTAGCCATTTAAAACACAGCGGTAAGTATGTATACCAACTGCTGTAACATTCAGACACTGTGCATTTTGCAGTGTAATGTATTGATGTCTTTCTTATGAATATGGCAAAACATTCCAATTGTTTCCCTATACAGTATTGAACGTTTGTCGTCGTAATGGTCACAGACTGTTCTCTGTGAGGTAGGCACTGAATATATGTCGCTTAAGTGAACATCATTCTTCAGTTGCAAATGTACGGAACTCTTAAAAGCAGAATGGGAACTAACGGGCCTTACGTGACCTCTAGATGTGGGTGACTTGAGACTTGTGCGCGGTGTCAATGAGACCTTCGCTCTTCCGGAGTGTTACGCAGCGTAGATTGGTGGTTAGTTACCGACGTTTTGGGGACAACCTATTGGACCGATCGGTTATACCGAAACGTCGGTACTACCTACCTACGTACCTGCAATGTGTAAAATCCTGGAAGAGCAAAGATCTCGCGTTTAAATATGCGGTCATGGATTCGTAGAGGGTCCGATGATTTTATGTAGGGGTGACCATAGCCCAAATTTAATATACGTTGTCTCTATCATACGTCAGACTTCGAAGTGATGCTTGCCAACCCCCGAGCTGAAGTGTCCCTCACTTCCCCTGTGACTCTCCCTCTCGCCTACTTGTCCACTAGTTCTCACGTCTCATCCTGTCTGTACCTTCCTTTGGTTTTCAATATGAAAGCAGCAGGTAAAAATTTCACTGTCCACACCTTCAAGTCATATAGAGCGGGTAATAACAGTACAGTTTTGTTCCAGTCCATTGTCCAAGTCTTGGTTCATTGTCATAGAAGCTGTCAACGCACCGCGCGGTCTGTCAGGTGGACCTGCAACATAAAGATCCAGTTCGTACCGTGCTGTGAACTCATTCTGCCTCAGTTATAAAGACAAATTAGTTAATTTTGCATAGCGAAATAATCACTCTAAAAACCATACCAAAACTTAAACCCTCTCTTAAGCCCAGACATAGCATTTTCTAATTTTAAACCCGGTGGTACGTGGAGTAACCAGTAGGTTTCACAAGGTTAAGTTGAGGCCGTTGGCAAATACTGGTTGAAATACGACAGGGAATTTCTGTCGTTATCTTCAGCCCTAGGTCCTCTTCTTTTACTTTTTAGACGCTTTTTACAAAATTTCGAAAAGCGACTGTTAGCTTCGTCATGGCTGTCCGTCCGTCCGGTCCGTATGAATCACCTTGGCTACCACTTGACGGATTGTCGTGAAATTTGATATTTGAGTATTTTCCGAAAATCTGTCGAGAAAAATTCTAGTTTCATTAAAATCTGACAAGAATAACGGTACTTTACATGAAGACCGATATACAGTTTTGATCATTTATCACTCAGTTCTTCTTAGAACGAAAAATGTTTCAGATAAACATAGAGAAAATCAAAAACTAATTTGATGTTCGATAACTTTTTTTCGAAAATCATGCCGTGTATGAGATAATATGGAAAAATATCTGTAGAGCCGGACAGGCCACAGATGACAGTATGGCGCATGCGCACTGCATGCTGGATACGTGAGGCTACAAACACACACTCAAAGTGCGTACTACTTATTGCATTTCCACTACAATGGTTGCACGAACGCGCCTCAGTGTTACAAGTACATGGCCTGTCTTTTATCAGTTTTGTACCCCTCAACCTGCTTCCCAACTCCGATCTCTGTGACAGCCAATTAAGTCACATCGCACAGTGTGGGTCACTCAGCTGCCACTTGTGTGATGCCTGCATGCTTCCATGGAAACGGCATCAGAACGACGCAAGTACTGCTGGGGACCTCGGCGTTGTGACGGGTGAAGCAGTGGACGGTGATCCTGGCTGCCTTGCCTTAACAGAGTCCCAGTTCAGAATCCTTAACAGGACATTTTCAACTATGAAGCGTCTTCATTTTTTTCCCCCCGTTTTTGTGGCAGTAGAACTCGTGAGTATGTGTTATTTAACGTGTAAAGTTTTAATATGCGAAGAAGAGGAATGTTTTCGGTTTGATTACGACAAATGATCCTCCTTGGTAGAATGTACTGGGCGTGTGACGTACAGAGACTTCGGAGGTGTAGGAAGAGACGCCGGACCCCCTTGCACCTCAATTATAGGCCCACACTTTACAATGTAATGCTGCAAGCCGGTGGCTCCTGCCAGATGTCTCAGGACTAGTGGTTTCCACAGATAACCACTCCAGTGAGGGGTGTTTTGATACCACGGTTAGACGCCTTTAACTTGAAAAGTTCAGGAATACCGGTTGAAAGAATAAGCTTTAGTTGAGAACTCTTTTTTCTTTTCTGTGGTGCAAGAGCCCAACTCGGGCTTAGAGCGTCTCATTGTTGAGGTTTCTAAATCACACACTCTTAACGAGTAATCAGAGACCGCTACCTACACGACATATAACAAACACAAGAGACGAACATCCGTGGCCTCAGCGGGACTCGAACCCGCGATCCCTGTAATAAAGCGGCTACAGACCGCACACCCACCGGAATCGGCTTAGAAGTCTATATTGTAATACTGCAATACGGACTGAAACACTGCCCTTTTTCCCACCATTTTCAGCAGCTGCAAATTTGTAGGTATGTGAATGTCCGGGTTCTCGCAGTGGTGCTGAAGATTCGGGTCTTTTGGGGTATGAACCTTGTCGATTAGCATGTTTCAGAGGACTTCGCTAACTCTATCGCAGTCCAAAAAGAGGATGTCTTCCTGGACTGCCCTGAAGGTGGAGCCAGCCAGGTCTCCCGAGACGCTGATTACGGCCTCATGTCCCAGGACACCGCAGTACTCTCTCAGATTTGTTTTGCATTTGGTCTCCATGAAAACGGCTGACGGAAATGAAGTGCCAAATTGGACCAGCTGTAACAAGGGTTTTCCAATGAGGACGCTTGTTTGTTGCAGATCAGGGCGCGGGGGACCAGCAGACTCCGAGTGGGCGTGCTGCAGTGTCGGTGCAGGGGGCTGGACCCACCGCCGCGTCATCAGCTGTGGCCTCAGCGGCCAACACCGCGTCGGGTGTCGGTGGTCCGCGGGAGTGCGCTGGCTGCGGCAAGCGCATCACAGAACGCTACCTGCTCAAGGTAAAGTGTCTGCCTGCACAAACAAGCACAGCACTCGCTTGCAAAATGCGATGGGATTAGCGGATTGGGGTGGTACTTCCCCAGCTCTTGCTCTTGATCCCGCGGCTCCCCAAATCTAATTACAAATTTCCGAAGGGCCCTCGACTTAGTAGTAATGAGAGCCACAATGAATTGTATTCATTGTATGAAGATTTATTTTTATTAAATACTAAAAACCCAATTCTTTTGCTGGAAAATACAAAAATAAATAAAACGAATAACTAAAACCAAACTCAGATTTTCTGTAGCCTTCCAGGATTGGGAAAATTCGCAGTCACATCCATCTCAGTCGCCTGTAATGAGGGAGATGTATTTGCGCATTACTGCGCAGTGAGTAAATGTCGTTTGTAATACTGAAATGTGGGTTGCGAGATTCGCCTCCAAAGTTTATGTTGAAAGTCACGACTTCTAATTAGCAACAACATTGAAAGTGCAACTTATCACAGATGCTTGATGCATAGACGACTATGAAGGCTGAGGAAGCTTTCGCGAGTGGCTGGTATTATTTTTTTCGCCCTAATCAAGCTCCTGAAATCCTCTTTCATTGAATTACATTTCCAAGGAAGGATCTGATCTTATGTGCATACCACATAATGTGGTGACATTTTATAGAAGCGGCAAATGGTGTTCTTGTCCTCAAACTGGAAAAATTCTCGTAGAAAAGAAAAATTGTCTGGAAACGTGATGACGTAGGCCTGCGACCCTTTTAACTTAAGAAGAAAATGAAATCTCATTTGTAGTAAAAAATCTCTAAAGATCTGTATATTTCTGTGCAGCCGCGCTCAAAACAATTTGCTCATATCGAAAGGTTCTGTCTACATGACGGAAGTTTGCTGTTTGGGATTGTATATCAGCTTACATCGATGGAGTTTTGACAATAAATCGACCGACAAAGCCTCGTAACAAATAATGGAAGAGGTACTTGTGGAATTAAATCCAGGGTTTTTGTGGGAACAGTGCCATTCAAAAACAAGAAAACTCTTTTCACCAGCAAACTGGATTTAAATTTAAAGCAGAAATTGGTGAAATGCTACTCTTGGAACATGACGCCGTACAGTGCTGAGTCCTGGACACTTCGGAAAACAGGTCAGAAACATGCGTGATTTCAGGCTTCCGCCGCAAAGTAGATGCGAACCGCGCTCTTCTGGGCTATTACGTAGCGAGTATTGGCCATTCCTCACCGACGTTTCGGGACAACCTATCGGTCCCATCTTCGAGGGTCAGGATGGATAAGATAAGTTATATCGATCGTTAACGTAAAGAAGGCAGTTTATACACAATATTTGCGCAGGAACTGCCTTCTAAAACACGTTGTTGAAGGAAAGGTAGAGGGAAGGATAGAAGGGACGGGAAGACGAGGAAGGAGACATAAACAGCTAGTGGATGACATGAAGGAAAAGAGAAGATACTGGAAATTGAAAGAGGAAGCACTAGCTCGCACTCTGGACGACTCACTTTGGAAGAGGCTATGGACCTTTCGCAAGACAGACTATGTAATGACTGAATGAGTAAATGAATGATGTCCTGCTCTTCCAGGCTGTTATCAAAACGCCAGAAATTATCGACAGTACAAAATTTCTCATGGTTTGCCACAGATATATTCTCAACATATCTACAACAAATCAAGGAATTTTCCCAAATTCTCCATTAGCTTTTCAGTGACTAGTTAGGTCAGCCGGCGTATCGATAGTGTAAATGTGCCTTAACAAATGATATTTCACACTTATGCAGTAAATATGTTAATTTCTTTAACCCAAGGAAGTTCCGTCGCAAGACCTTAATCTCTTTGTTCCAGGCACTGGATATGTTTTGGCACGAGGACTGCCTTAAATGTGGCTGCTGTGACTGTCGTCTCGGGGAGGTTGGCTCCACCCTGTACACCAAGGCAAACCTCATCCTCTGCAAGCGTGACTACCTGAGGTTAGTTCCTTGGCAAATAACGTGCAAAATCGTGTGTCTGATCTTGGGCTTCCGCCGCAGTGTAAATCATATCTTCACTCTGTTGCTATATTACGTAACGTAGATTGGTACTTAGTTACCGGCGTTTCGGGACAACCTATCTGTCTAATCTTCAAGGATCAGGCAAGGATCAAGAAGCCTTGAAAGTGGGACCGATAGGTTTTCCCGAAATGTCGGTGACCAAGTACCAACCTACGCTGCGTAACATAGCAGAAGATTGAAGATCTCGTGTGTTGCTGGACAACAGGCAGGCACCCAGGGGTTTTCTTTTTTGAAGGGAGGGCGTAAGATCAGAATTACTGCAGAAATATTCTCGCCCTTTACGAATACATGTTACTTGCTAACCATGTTGTAATTGTAAATTTAACATTTGTTGTACTATCGTAAAATGAACAAAAATGAAAACGAAGCTTGTACTAGTATCACACATAAAGGTACCTATATTTTGATTGCCTCTCGGTAACTGCCATATTTGTTTTGCTTTAAAAGTAATTTAATTGTGTTTTATGAGTATGGAACCAATGGACAATTATCTTGCTTTTTTAGGCAAGTTCTACCTTCATCATGTCTGTCCGTCTGTATCAGCACGGGTCCCACCCACTCAATGGACTTACATGATATTCGATACTGGGGACTTTTATGAAAATCTATCAAGAAAATCCAAATTTGGTTAAAATCGGACAGCAAAACTAAAGTTATTGCGACTATCTGAAACCATTCCGACACAAAGCTGTGTAGAGCCGAGAAATGATATGTGGTTTTTAAACCCCCATTTTAATAGTTTTCTCTATAATATATGTTAATTTTGTGGACATGCTGAACTGATGTTCTTGTGTCTGTCTGGTTCTAAAGAGCCGTTTCCACCCTTGTATGAGACCGAGATGGAAATTACATCAAAATGAACTTCTAACCTAACTTTACATTAAGTTTCCCACTGTTGTTCATTGTAACCTGTATGGAATGTAGTTCATAGCAGCTCTAAATTTAATACATAAAATCAGGCAGCCATTTACTTGCAAGATTTTAGGTTCTCTATGCAAGGTTGCTGAAGATTGAAGCCTTCTGACTTTAATCAAGAATTGAATCTTCAACAGTTAATTTTTGATTGACATACAGCACATTTTCTTTGCATTATTTGCTCTTCATTGTTGTGATTTGCAGGTTGTTTGGAACAACAGGGTATTGTGCAGCTTGTACCAAAGTGATTCCAGCATTTGAAATGGTGATGAGGGCGAAAAGTAATGTATATCATCTTGAATGCTTTGCCTGCCAGCAGTGCAATCACAGGTGAGCTGGGAAATGACTGTTGGATGCTGTTTGATGAGATGCAGCCAGTGTAAATGATACTGGTGACAGAAAGAGGTTCCAGCTGTTTTATTGTTTTACACTGCTGACTCATTTCAGCACTGTCCTTGTTGAGAAACTAGCAGCCACTTACATACACAATATACTTTCTGCCTATTGTGGAACCTGAAGGCTCAATACCATGTTCACAGGAACCACCAACTGATCTCTCTTCTCAGCCAGACGAATCCAGTTCATACTGCCACACCCTGTTTCCTTTATAATTAATTATAATGTGAACAACCCATCTGTACCTAGGTCTTCCTTTCAGATGTCTCTGTTATATGCATGCTACATATTGTGTCAATCTTATCCACCTTCTTTTCCTCTTCCCTACTCCCCCACCTCCCCTCTTCCTCCCCTTCTCTAATCATGGTGATGGTGGTGGCAGCTGTAGTAGTGGTAGTGGTAGTGGCAATAGTGGTAACAGCAGCAACAACAACAACAGTAGTGTATTAGTGGTATAGTAGTAGTAGTAGTGGTAGTAGTAGAAGAAGAGGAAGCAGAATAACAGTCATTGTAATTGGAAAAAAAGAGTGTAAATTGTGAGTCTTTTCCTTGTGTGTTTTTTTTTTCCCATTCTCCTGTCACTGCATTCCTCACAGATCCAAATATTCCCCTCATCACTATATTCTCAAACACCCTTAGTTTGTATTCTTATATCAAGATGATATACAATGTCCATCATCCATGAAAAAAACAGATAAAATTAGTATATATTTTAATCTTTACATTCTTCAATTTGAGGCAAGAAGGCATAAGATTCAAACTAAACATTGTGAGCTTTTCCCCACCATAATCTGCTTTGAATTTATGAAATATGTTGAAATTTGTGCAATACATTGTAATTTGTTGTGTTGATTTTAATAAAACTGGTAACCTACAAGTCTGATGTGTACTGGGCTGGTCTGAAGGATGCTGAGAGGCTTGTCTCAGCTGTGAATCAGTGTTGTAATCACCTCTACCATCTTCGGACTCAGTCTCTAGTGATGAATTTGCAATTACAGATGTCCCATATATTAAGTCACTTACTCAACACATGTCTTAGAGGCCACATCTGACCTTCAAACTATATTTTGGCTGTCTGTACTGTCATGTCAGCTCTGACATTAGTGTACATAATTACATGAACAGTAAATCAAAACAACGTGTGTTCAACATAGATTCCAGGTAACTGGGGTCTTCAGGTTAGCAGAGATTATGTCCAGATGAAGCATAACCAAGTGGTAACTGTCAATTTCATTTTTACAGGTTCTGTGTGGGAGACCGGTTCTACCTTTGTGACAACAAGATCCTCTGTGAGTACGATTATGAGGAGCGACTAGTCTTTGCTAACATGGCATACAATCCCAGCAGCCTCGCGCACATACGAAGGCAAGTCAGTAATTTGCAGGTATGCCCTAGACCTCAAACGGCCTGAGCAGTAACATACAAACACACATGCAGGATGCCACATAATCTTTACCAGAAACATTTAAACACAGTAGTTCAAGCACACGAACTCATTCTGTTAGACATTATCTAGATCATCACCATCATCACCACTGTCGTCGTCGTCGTCATCATCATCGTCGTCGTCGTCGTCGTCATCGTCATCATCATCATCATCATCACCACCACCACCACCATCATCATCATTATCATCATCATCATCATCATCATCATCATCATCATCATCATCACTACAGCACTTGGTGGGTTTTGGCTTCCCTAGACATTATCGAGGCCATACACTGCATAAGGAAGGCTCTAATTAGTTATATATTCACATTTTCAGAATTAAATCTCTTCTGGAAAATGTACACATCTTGTCACGGTATTAAACCATATCAAAACCTGCACTTAATTCATTCATGATTACCTGAATTTACTGTTTTTGTGACACTTGCCTATATGTGGTAACGGGTTTAAGGGTCAGGTAAGATGTAATAATGATCTACCATGACTAGTAGTGAATTGGCTCAACTGTCTATCATCTAGAGGTTTTTTGAATACGATGATGGTTTGAAAGGCGGGTCTGTTTTCATATTCAAGTTAAATAAATTAGAAAAGAGCTAATTTCTGTAAGTGACCAGTGAGAGACTAGCTGTTTCAAATTTCCCCACCTGAGTATGATACCTTATAACAGGTCCACTCTTTGAAACATTGTGGTACTCAAAGAACCCAAAATAATGGACAGTGTTGGCAACACTGGTGAAGCCTATTGCAGTATAATGTAGAATAATTTAAGGCTGAATGAAGTAGGACATTATTAAGAAGGAAGCAGGTATATCCTGCCTGATTATACTGTCCAAGTACTTAGGTAGAGTACATAAAAAATAATAAATAGCTTTATGCCTATAAACAATGAGAAATGCTTGCAAACTATTAGTCATAAATCTTGTAGCGAGGAAGTCACTTGAAACAAAAATATTATCCTGGACCTTAGAAAAATAGGGTGTGAAGAAATGGACTGGTTGATAGTGGCTTAGAATAGGGGAAAATGGCTTGCTTGTGTGAACATGGAAATTAACCTTCATGTTACATAAAAGCAAAGAAATATTTGACAAATAAACTTTGTTAATATAAACAGATATATTCCCACCATGTTGCCACTTCCATGGGAAGTATGCAGATATGGTGAATGAATCTCCTCATACTGAAATAAATACTGTCATAGAAATGAGTTGCATGATCAAACTGTTGTATTTCCCTGGCAACAAACTTCTGTGTAGTTTACTCCATTCATCTAGGCATTCTGTTTACTCAAATGTTCATGGTGATAACCATCACTAGTGACAAGCACACTGGCCTGGGTAACATAGGCTAGAGTGGGCTGGAGAAAAGGAAAAGCTTCTAGCACTGACGTGTGTACTAACCATAGGATTTCTTTCCCTGGCCTGAGTATAAATGAATGAGCATTTGTTATTTTCACACCATCAACATTCTTCTTAAACTTCATGATTTGACTAGTCTTAATTAATTCTTACATGACTTCCATTTCCTGTTCCACTTTCAGTATACTGTATTAGTTCAGCTGTGATAAAACTGAAATGTCATAACAGCATAAACATCATGTTGATGTCATAATTTTGTATCATATACCATGTTACCATAACACTGATTTTGTGAATATTTTAGTCCTCGATGAATTGCTACCATTGTTAGATGCATTTGCTAAACTGTGAAGAACAACTGTTATCTTTGTCATGGCTGTCTGTCTGTCTATCCACAACTCAGCTGTCATCAGACTTTTCATGAATTTAATATTTGAGGATTTTTTGTATATGTGTCAAGAAAATTCAAGTTTCATTAACATTTGACAAAAACAACAGGTACTTTACATGAAGACCTACGTACATTTATGATACAATATCACTGAATTTTTCTTAGAATAAAAGATGATTCAGAGAAACGTTGTGGAAACAATCAAAATGCACATTTTATATTCAACAACTTTTTTTCCCTGAGAATCATGCCTTTTTGAGATGATGTGGAAAAAATTTGTCAGAGCCGGACAGGCCACACATGACAATATAATATGACACATATGCTTTGCATGCTGAATAACTAACGCTACAGACCTGCACTCAGAATATGTAATACTTAGTGCTTTTCCATGGCGACAATCATTACACAGATGCATGTCAGTGTTACATTACACATGCATTGCCTGTCTTGTTCAACACCTTATGTGACCATTTAGGAGACCTGCCTTTTCAATATTCACTTTGACTCTTATGGTCTTTCTTTTTCATGCATTGTTAACACATGCAATTTGAAATCAAAGAATAGATACAGCAGTAGTAAACAACTGCCCCAAGACAGGTAAATAATACTGACAGGATACCATCTTGTTGCCATCTGTAAATGATGAGTGAAAACACATCAGAGATAATTGAAAACTGTTAGTGGTACAACATGTTATGGACTGCCATAGCTGTCACATATCTCAGGTAACAATATTGTATGAAGGGTGAAACTCCTGAAGATTCAAGTGTTCTAGGTTGTTTTGCTGTGTTCACTGGTAAATCATTTCTGACATTTCAGAGGACCATAAAACTTTAATCTTGAGGGTCAAGCAGTCCAAGAAGAGACCCTTTGATCCTACAGTCCAGTGAAATATTGGTAACTACTTACCAGTCAATATAGAACAGCATCCCAGAAAACTTTTCAGCAACATGGTTATGAGAATCTCAGATCTGACAAATTAAATTGTCACCTTGAAGTAACAACTTAAAGTTACAATTAAATGTGGGTTTCTGACAGTGGTGAATTTTAATGTTATGGTCGTCCAGGTTATTGGGTTGTGTGGTTTTGTAGATAGGTACCAACATTTTTTAGGAACCTACTTTATATGTCTTCAGTGCAGTAAAGCTCTTGACATGACATGACATTCCAGGAGACAGTATTCTTAATTAAAATTAAGACTTACATCATCCATGTGGATGTCAGATGCCTCCATTATAAGATAACCACTCTTAAGTTTTCCACCTTAACTGATGAGAACACTGAGGGCAGTATGACCGTCACACTGGAAGGATGTTCAGGGAAAGATACACAGCAGCATTTCCAAATATGTGCTATATAGGAGTACATGTACACAATCTTATGTTAAAGGGAAAAAACACTCACTGGTATAATATTGTCCTGCCCTAAAATTTTCTAAATAACCCAATTTGAGACCATTCTAAGGAGGTTTATAACTTTGGGTACACAATAAAATCACGTGGGACCCAAGTAAGGTGTGTTAGATGATCCAGCACTGGTCTTTGTCTTTGGAACAAAAATTGCTTTAATGCAAGCAGCTGTGGTAAAGAGCAGTGTCACAATGCAAAATATGTTTGGCGAGCTATAGATTTTAAATTTATTTATTTATTTATTTATAATGCAAATTTACAATCTACTCCACTGGGAGCAATAAGTAAATGTGCTAAAGGAGCTGAACTTGAAGGGAGAAATCATCCATCAATGACACTCCGTTGAACCCAGTAATGGGTGGTACAGGGCACTAGATTAATTGTTCATTGGATCGCGGAGTAGATCAGCCGACCATCGTCTCTTTAGTCTTTGTGTTATAGGACGTAGGGTGGCCAACTCAGTGACGAGGGCTTTGTGATGACTTGCCAGCCGATGGTGGTAAAGGTGGGATAATCAGCTAGTCTCCTTGGCGACAAATGCAATGTGCAAGTCATTGTGTAGGGTGAAGTTGGAGACATACCATGGCGCGCCGGTTATGGATCGCAGAATTTTGGACTGTAGCCGCTGTATGATTTGTGTATGGGATGGCTTCGCACAGCCCCAGAGTTGAATACCATATGTCCACACAGGCTTGAGCAGGCATTTGTACAGGAGAAGCTTGTTTGCTAGAGAGAGCTTTGATTTATGACCCAGAAGCCAGTACATGCTTCGCAATTTGAGATGTAAGTGGAGGCGTTTTGTTTTGATATGTGTACTCCAGGTTAGTTGTTGGTCGAGGTGTAGTCCGAGGTATTTGACGTCAGTCTGCATTGGGATCGGAGCATTGTTCATAGTCACCTGCGGGCAGATTGCATGTGTAGTGGTGAATGTCACATGAACAGACTTCGCCTGGTTGATTATGATCTTCCATGTGTCGAACCAAGCTTGGAGGATGTCAAGATGAAGTTGGAGGTGTTGCGAGGCAATGATTGGATCAGAATGGACCGCAAGCAGCCTGGTGTCGTCCGCAAAGGTGGCGATGGTGGTGTGATCTGTTGTGGGCAGATCAACAGTGAATATTAAGTAGAGCAAGGGTCCTAAGACACTTCCTTGTGGGACGCCGGACAACACCTCGTGGCAGGTGGAATATGAGCCGTTGTACTTAACTTGGAAGAAGCGTGTATGGAGGTATGACTTCAAGAGAAGATAATACGGACTAGGGACAGTGGTCTTGATTTTATATAACAAGCCAGTATGCCATACTTTATCGAATGCCTGGGTGACATCAAGGAAAACTGCCGTGCAGAGGGGCTTTCCCTCTAGGCTTTTAGCGATCTCGTGGACGATCCGGTGCATTTGATGGATGGTTGAGTGACCAGCTCGAAAGCCAAATTGGTAATCAGGAAGAAGCGCTGAGAGGTCAACATCACTGCTGAGCCTTTTCAACAGGAGTTTTTCAAAAATCTTCGAAGGGATAGGAAGGAGGCTAATAGGTCGACAAGAGGTGACGTCATTGATGGGTTTGCCAGGTTTTGGTACCATTATGATTTGTGCGAATTTCCACAAGAGTGGGTAATAGGAGAGGCGAAGCATACTATTACAGAGGATAGTGAGAAGAGTTATAGCTTTCTTGGGTAGCTCCTTCAGTACCTTCCCCGAAATGAGGTCGTGTCCAGGTGCCTTGCGTACGTTAGTATGCGCAGTCGCCTCTACCACTTCTTTGGGAGAGAAGGGTTTGATAGGTAGGGACATTTGACATGGCACGTCTAGGAAGGTGGGAATTGCAGCATCAGTAGGATTTAGGAAGTGGTGGGGCATAAACACCTGTTGGAGATGAACCGCAAATGTCTTAGCTTGTTTGTCGTCGCTCTTGGCCCAGCTCCCGTCCGCATTTCTGAGTGGAGGGATCAGTACTTGGGGTCGTTTGAGTCTCTTCGTAGCCTTCCATAGGGTGTTGTCATTCGGAGAGAGGGAGGTGAGATAATGTGCGAAGGTAACATTATTGACAATCCGTAAGGCGGTTTGTAGCTTCCTCCTTAATCGGTTATAAATGAGTCGGTCGCCTTGGTTCCTTGACCGTTGCCATCTGCCGCGCGATCGTCGTTTTTCAGCGATAAGCTCGCATATGTAGAGAGGAGTGTTGTCAGCAGGCTTCGTCCTTGTGCGGGGTAGGGGGGTGGAGTACCACGCTGCCGCTTGAATTAGTGTAGTAAAGTATTGTATCACCTCGTCTAACTCTGCACATTCCTTGATGCGTAAACGAAGATTTATATGTTTGTCAATATAAACTCGAAACATATCCCAGTTGGTGTGGATTGTGGCAAGCGTTGGAGTGACCGCTTTGTTAGTAAGACTAGCGCCAAATGACGCAATAATCGGTGAGTGATCGGAAGATAGCTCAAAGACGGGCACAACCTGGATGTCAGTTGCCGGTAAGCCCCGGGTGACTAGGAAGTCCAACAAGTCGGGCAGCTTGTTAGGATCCGTCGGCCAATATGTAGGTCCGCCAGTGCTGAAGTAATGACATTTGTAATTGGAGATGGCGGCAAGGAGGTTCCTCCCTTTTGGTGTAATAAGTCGTGCTCCCCAGGCAGTATGTTTCGCATTCCAGTCCCCGCCTATCAGGAATCGGGATCCCAGGGATCGGAAGAACGTGATATAATCGTCGGTAGATATGACGTGATGCGGGGGGCAGTAGATGGCCGATATCATCAAGGGCCATGGGCGAATATCAAGCCGGACGGTTGCAGCCTGTATTGCTTCAGACTGGTGATGTAATAGTTCGTAATGTCGTAGGGAACTACGGAGTATGATTGCTGCTCCTCCATGTGCGGTGTCGTCAGGGTGTATAGTATGATATATGGTATAATGTGGGATTTTAAAAACTGATCGTGATGTAAAGTGTGTTTTGGATATAAGAGCAATATCGATTTTGTGCATGTCTAGAAAAGCTTGGAGTTCCAGCTTGTGATTGGAAAGCCCATTGGCATTCCAGAGGACTACACGCAGGGGGGCTGGCATTAGTGAGTGAGTTTTTGTATGACAATACTGAGCATGTTTAAGATCATGCCGTTCTGTTGTATCAATTGGTTGAACATCAATTTGAATTCGGTAAGGAAAACAGACAGCTGTTCGGTCGTGGTGACCGGCTGTTGATGGTGTGTAACAACATGAGAGTATGGAATGGGTGGGGGCTCTGGTGCCGGAACGGGATGTGATTTGCGAGGTAGGGGGGGAAACTGACTGGTATCAGTGATATTAACTGGGGAAGTAGAAGTCTGAGCGGCAGTTGGGTGTATTGGGCGATGGATTTTACTTCGAGCTTGCTTTAAGGTTTTGTATATGATACATCCTTTGTAACTCGCTGGGTGTTCCCTGCCACATAGGGCACACATGGCTGGGGCAGCAGGGTCTTTTGTGCACAATGTCAAATTATGTTCGCCCCCACACTTAACACAAACATATGGTCAGGAGCAGTAACTTTTGGCGTGCCCATATGATTGGCATCTTGTGCAGTGTACAATATGATTTTTATTCTGTGGTGCTTCAACAGCTATCTTCATATTGCATAGGAGTTGAAGGTCGTATATGCTCTTATTGTTGTCTTCAGGTTCTCAGTCCACAAAATAGAGAGGCAAGGGTTCCTTCGTTACACGGTGACAGATGTTGAGTATATTGCGAACTTTGTGTCCAAGCGTCTTGAGTTCAGCTTGGATTTCATGTGGGGGAATTGAGTGATGCAAGTTACATAGGACCACACGATAGGCTCTCTCATCCCTAATCTGATAGGTACAATGTACTATATTGTCTTCTTGGAGTCGTTTGACGAGTCTCCGATAGGTGTCAGATGTGTTGACATTGATTTTTACTGTTTCATTGGGAAGAGCTTTACAGTAGTATTGTTCTTCCTCCAAGGTTCCAACAAGGTATTTCACCATGTCGCAATAGTTGGTAACACCGTATACATATATCGGGGGTGGTTTGTGTACACACGGCTGTGTGGCTTGGTCACTGCTTATAGTTGTGTGAGGGGCGGAAGCAGATGCTTGGATATCGTCATCAGAGAGATGCGAGAGTTCTGCAAAGGAATTTGGTGAGTTAAATGGGGGCTGGTGTCCTTGTGTAGCCGATATCGTTGAGGGGTGTGTTTGTTTCCTCTTCTTAACTCTCTGCCAGGAATGATTGATAGGGATTTCAGGGTCCATGTCCGGTGGTTCAGGGGACTGGTGAGCGTTGAATGTATACTGCGTATGATGCCGGATAGACGATGTATGTGTAGTGGGCAGTGATTGCGGGCGTGTAGAAGACTGTAACTGCATTGTACTGCAACTAACCTGCAAAGGCGAGAGCGATGCTGCAAGACTTGAAGACTGGTGTGGCGCAATTTGGTACTGCGATGGTGGATATTGTTGAGACATTTGTTGATGCTGACTTCCCAGAGTGTCTGACCACTGAGTAGTATGCTTGTGTTGAGTGAGTTGGTAGTTCATGAAGGGACGAACAAGTGATATAGGTTCAACCACTGCTAAGGTATAGATACATGATACACTGTTTACGTACGTACGGAGCAAGTAAGAAAACATGTCTGCACAGCACAAGGGGCACAACAAGACTCAGATTTTAAATGAACGAATAAATAAATAATTAAGTGCTTTAATGGTCTGACTGGTCATTAGGTCTTAGGGTCCTGAGATATGTCTCTCTACTCCTACATGCCATCATCTCTGAGTAGTAGAGTGTTTATATTTAATCATATTTCTAATCCCAATATTTAATAATCATTTAAATTTATTGTCTCCTCATATTTCTTTACCACCATGTCCCACTGAAGTATACTACAGGTAAAGTTGCCCCTGTCTACATCATAAATGCGAACAAGGAGAGCAAATATGTAGCTCCTTTCAATCTTAGCATTGTCCCTTAGATGGAGGTGAGTTACATGTACGTATACACACACACACACACACACATATATATATATATATATATAAACTGGTATTTACAAGTGATCTTCATGACTTTAATGGTGTATTATGTATAACACTTTCAAGGTACAGGTAACTTTTTTTTTCTGTGGCACTGTGACCCAACTGCGGGTCATGGCCTCCTCATTCTTGTGGTTTCTAGATCACACACAACGACACACCACAGTTGGTAGGACTCCTCTGGAGAAGTGATCAGCTTGTCGCAGAGACCTCTACCTGACAACACACAACACTCACAACAGAAAAACATCCATGCCCCTGGTGGGATTCGAACCCACGATCTCAGCAGGCAAGCGGTTGCAGACCTACGCCTTAGACCGCGTGGTCTCTGGGACCTGCTAACAAATTGTATATTTTGAGATAATTCAGTGGAATTTATTGTTTACATGGGAATAAAATTTATTCATCTGATTATTGTTTCTCATATCTTAAGAATACATACTCATGCCTATGGCTCAAGCACTGTCAAAATTATATGCAGCTTCTTGTCACTTTTTTTTTTTATAATGTCACAGTTAGTTTTTGCACAGGCCTGCATGATCCATGTCTTAAGTGCATCCAGTTTTATCAGCAGTGGAGGGCACTTATATTGTCTCTAACAAACCCCCAGAAGAAAGATTCTGTTGGTGTTATTATGGTGAACTGAAAACCCTTCAACAGGGCCTCCACATTCATTTTGTTGATTAGCAACAAGTTCATCCAGGTGTGAATACGTCAGTCTGGAAATTTAGTAGGAAACCATCTTGTAAAATCATACAACACAAACCAACGAAATGCACAATTTTGTAAATTAATATTTAATTTCTGTCGTCTCCTACATGTTTTGAACCTCGCGGGTTTATCCTCAGGGATACAGGTGTATATGCACCATGGTATGTTTTGTGTGCATCGGTGTGAGCAGTCTGGTGGATAGGACACACTCTCCTATCTGCCAGACTGCTCACACTGATGCATATAAAACATACCATATACAACTGCATCCCTGAGAATGAACCCACAAGTTTTGAAACATGTAGGAGACAACAGAAATTAAATATTAATTTAGAAAATTATGCATTTTGTTGGTTTGTGTTTTATAATTATATCACAATGCACAGTGCAAAAAGCATAAAACTTGTTAAATTAATTTTGCTATGTCTCTCTGTAGCTGTGGCATGGCAAAATACTGTCAAGGTGGACAGTTACTGTCACTGTCAGTTCTGCAGGAACTACTGCTTATCTATTGATGACTCACCTTCATCTAGTGCTGAGGTTGAGATTGAGTGGAGCTCTACCCCTACTCTCTCTCTGTATGATTTTGTGGAATGGGCAGGGATAACTTTACCTTTTACCTTTTTACGTATCCATGTCATATCATCACTGTGACTGCAGGAATGGAAAAACTTTAAAACATGTCAGCTATAGTCAGATAAGATTTTAATTCTCATATTGTATTGCTGATGTTATATATTAGCATGTAATGCCATTGCAGGATTGTGCAGATAATTCCGGTGTTGGTAGAGACTTACTGTTTATTCCACAATGACACAGTTTGCATGCATTTTCATGCATATGTAATTAGAAGCACTTTTTTATTTAGCTATGACATTTTACAGGCTAAGTGTTAGCATGCAGAGTAGCCAGTATGGTTGAAAATGTTATATAACTCCTGTGCTGAGTACTGCCAACAAAAGTAACATTTTTGGAAAGTGACAGTTTGTACTCTTTACTGGATATTATTAAAGCAATTCAGTACAGGACGGTAACATTGGCGGGGCATGTAGGATGCACTGAAGAGATAAGGAGAGCTACAGAATTTTATTTGGAAAACCTGAAGGGAAGAGATGATATTGGTAACATATTTGAATACAGTAGAATGAATTGCATATATAAGCCCAATGAAATTCATTTGGAGTCTAGTGCATTTCACTGGACTTGTATGTGTAGTTTTGTAATGCATGAAAAATGGAGATATTAAGATTAGCAGCAATGAAACTTCAGGTTTAATATAGGGTGGGGGAGCTCATTCACAAGCTGAGTGACTGTCATCTCGTCAAGACAGACTTCTCCATGGCATTAGTTGCATATTTATGTAGAGTCTGTCCTGTAATATGCGACTCAGAATATAAACAATGTATGTCATGCAACAAAACTTGAACTCCTGCCATTTTAAAGGTGTGGAATGTGTTATCAAACATAAGTATGTCTGATTTAAAGTTTTCTTTATATGATGGATCTTTTAGAAAGTAAAAATATGCCTGATATCAAACCTGGGCAACTTATCAATCTTTCTTTTTGTAACTGCAAATATGTTAAATGGAAAACACACGGAAAAATGAATAACAGCATATGACCTTAACTAAAATTTACATATATAATTAACAAGGCTTGTTCTACTAACATTAAAAAACCAAATTGTCTTCAGGGTATAAAATAAAGGCAGCATGATCATACAAACGTTTTGTACCTATCTGCCAAACTATACAGCATCATATGCCAGAAGACAGTATCATTCATGACTGTTTAATCATTTTGCTTACTGCACAAATTGGGGGCATGCAGTGGCACAGTTGGTTGAGGCACTGTGCTACAAGCCGGAAGGTGGTAGGTTTCATTCCCGATGGTGTCATTGGACTTTTTCATTGACATAATCCTTCCAGCCGCACTATGGCCCTGGGGTTGACTCAGCCTCTAACATAAATGACTACCAGGAATATTTCCTGGAGGGTGAAGGCGGCCAGTGCTTAGGGCTGACAACCTTATCACCTTCATGTGCCGAGTGTCTAGAATTCTGGGAACCTCAACCTCCTAGAACTCTCAGGGCCTCTCCAAGCCTGTAATGGGATTGCTTTTTACTGTAGAAATTAGGGTATCATGACCCAACATTTAAGTAAACAAACTTGGATCACAATACACAGATTTTGAAGTGATTAACTCCTTTAATTAGAATGAAACTTCCATTCAGCCATTTCTGATATTATATGTGTGTATTTATATTTGTGTCATGTCTAACTAACAGCTTCACATTCTTCCAGCCAGCAGGAGACAATTTAAGCATCAACTATGAAAATCCACGCCTCTTTCATCAACAATATCACCACCATCACCACCACCACCACCATCACCACCACCAGGTGACACCAACTTCATTCTTTCCCAATGATAAGACATCAATGCTTGTTGCACCAGTGAGTGGTGGTGGCAACAGTGGAGGTGCTGGTCACCAATTGAGAGACGATGGGTCGAGTGGCTATGGGAGCCCTGATTCGGAAACATTTGATGCACAATGTAACTAAACGTGTTCGACTTTGTTACACTGCATGAATGCTGTCAGGGCATTGAGAAGAATGAACTGGGTTAAAGTATTTGTGCTTCATTATATTTTACAGTTAGTGGCTGCTTGCATCTTTTGGGCAAATAATACAGTGTACCGTTGAAGTACCTGAGTATTGTGACCACATAATTTTCTTTATTTTTGCAGTTCAGGGTTGCTTTCACCCTACAATACAGTGTGTGCGATGGAAGGAATATAGATGTGAAAAGTTTTTAAGCTCAGAAAGTGTAAGTATGGTTTGATGCATAGTTTACGTGAAACAGAGTATCGTGCTATGTTAGTTCATGTTAGTGACCTTTCAAAAAAGTAAAGTAAAGTTGCCCCTCTGCAAACCACAAAAGCATATTGAGGAGTCTGTGTGTAGTTCTACTCATTCTTAACCTTGGCAGTAGAGAGAGGTGAGTGGTCAGCTTCACATTCCGGCTGCATAATCCACCAAGAAAGTACCCCTAGTACCCATTGCAGAGGAAGCTGGGTGCATCCCCAAGGCTTTCTGGATGCTTTGGAGGAGAGGGAAACCCTTGCCTCTGCCAGAGACTGAACCATGATTCCTTGCCTTTGCTGCCTGCCACCTAGCCACTGTACTGACTATGCCATCCCACCTTCAGTAGCTTTGTAATAGTTTCTTACATATGTGCAAGAAGGCATGACAGAATATTTAAACACCCAAACACTACTCCACATTCTCTATTAAATGGTACAATATCTGATGCATACTTTTGGCTTTCAGGGTTTACCTACATTATATTTTTGAATTGTTCCAACATTTCAGCACACATTGCAGCCTGCATCTTCAAGTTGAGTGAACAGGAAGGATGATGTATTGGGCTTATCAGTATGTAGGCTTCACAGTAGTGATGAAGGTATGGTCATAGAGCTGAAACACTGAAAACCAAAATTAGACATCAGATCCAGGCCACAGAAAGAAGCCTAAGCGTGACCGCACACTACATGTTATGTGCTGCAATGCCAATCAGTATATATGGATTTAAATGTGTTCAGATAACAGTTTATGTGAATTTATGACTAGTAATCATGTTAATCTAATGACAGTGCTTTGTGATAATGAGACTCGGCTTGCTGATTTTCAAATGTGACAGCTTTTTAGGAACAGAGGAAATGTCATGCATTAGACATTATGCCTTCTTGCAAATGAATGAACAGATGAGCTGTATACTTTTTTACCATTTACATGGAATATAAACATTAACATTATGGATGTTCTTGAACTTGCAGTTTCAATTAAGTTTAATATAGTTACTTGATTGAAGCAATGCACTTGTAACTAATAGATACTGGGAGTTGTATATACAATGTAATTTTCATGAAATGATTACCATTCTTGTGAGCAGCCACTTCCTGTACAAAAGGTAATTTGTATAAAAACGATATAATGTTGAGAACATTGAAGGAAACAAAAACTTTGCAGTGAATTCAGTTTCAAGACTGTTGTGTGAAAAATGTTGTATTTGACTTCTTATGCCTTTATGTCAAAATGTATTTAACAGGAAACATGTTTAATGAAATTACAAAGTTAGTTTTAAAAACACTTCAATAAGAAAGAATTAATGAAAGAAGACAGACAACACGTATTTTTTACACATAGCTTGTGAATCTATACTAGTCGGTTCGCCAAATATGAAGTAACAGAAATATTTCCCAGTTTTAGTGAACTGAAGAAAATCTGATGTATACGAAATGTTCAAGATTTAGGTCATTATAACAATGATGATAATGATGATGATGACAATTATAAAATAATGATACAAAAGAAGATGAAAACAAGGCAAATGAAGAACCCAACATCTTTTGTATACCATTTAGTGGCCTGTGATGACTAAACTGCAATTAGCTGGTACTCAGGTGAACTGATTTCACATTCTGTCTGCTTCAGAAGAAAACTGATGCTGATCAAGATGTGTTACACCTGACCTCTGTGAAAGGGCCAGGAAATGAGAAATGCATGTTGCCTGATATACAGAAATCACTTAATATGCATTTACATTAATTACTTCTTTCCAATAGGTATTGCTTTCAATTGGAATTAAAGAATTAACAGTGGGCACAAAATATCAACAGTTGACACTACTGTTAACAGGAAGTTGGATTTAGCCTCTCACAAGTGATTCATTAAAACATTTCTCCTCATGATATTTTGTTGGTTTTTTGGCAGTCATAGCACTCCGGCAGCCATCTTATAACAGTCGTGTGTTAAGGTACTCACTTTTACATAATAATTGACTGAGCTGGATATTCAGTAAGTTTCGTAATAATTCTGATAAGTATTTTAAGTTAGAAAAATTATTTTAAGTTTCACAGCATCTATCTGTCTCTATAAAGTATATGATAGTCCTACAAATATTTCAGTAAAATATAATCCTTGGTGTTTAAATACATAAGGTTCATTAATTTCCTAATTTTGTAGATTATTTAAAGTCTGAATGTTAAATAAACCCATTTTTTATTCTTTAATTGTGACATCCATCTTAACTTACCACTATTATTTATTTACTATAATTTCAACTTAGAATCCTAGGCCATCTTCAGTGCCTAATTATGCAGATGAAATCTTTATGGCTTATGGTCATGTACTGTCAATTAACATTACATGATATATAAAATGTTACAAGAAATTATATTTTCTTTACATTAATACTATTTCACTTAATGTATACTCTTTTAGGATTCAGTTATAAACATCAAAGCCATTTTAATTTCTTGGCTCTTTCTATAAAGCAATTTGTCCTTCTGAAATGCTGGTAGGTTAGAATATTTGATAAGCTACTGAAAGCCAAATAATTTAATGGAGCAGAAAAGTTACACTATTAATCCCATGTAACATGTGAAACATTTTGTAAAACATCCCACTTTATTTAAAATATTCAGAATAACATCACCAGAACTAACTGCCCTATAAGACAGCTGGGTAACAATGCACAGCACCACAAACCCTTTTTCTCCAATTATATTTCAGTGTTACCCACCTGTCTTTTGATCTTCCAACTGAAGTTTTTCTGTCAAAATTCTTTATGCTTCTTATTACGTCCATCTGAAAGATACATTAAAATTGTCACTGGCAGTAATGTATCTTGCAAAATATGAAAGTAAGCTGAGCATATTCCTGAATTTGGAATGTTGGAAAGGGTTTGGTATGAATATCAAATTGGCTTAAAATAGTTCTTATTTCCTGGCCTTTCTGCTTGGATTATAAGTGCAGATTATACCATTATCCCCTTTTATAAGCATGAAATGGTGAGTTTCAGATAGTAAAAGTATGAGGGTTGTATATTATGTCACTAACTGTATTTCCTACGTGTTTGTTTTATAACGTGCTGCATGTATAAGCATTTTAAACTTTGCATCAGTCAAGACAATGTGACTACTTAAAACAGATCCATATTGAAAAATTTATTGTTATAATATATTCGCTTCTTATCTATCTTCTACTCACCTGTTCATATTTCCTTTCGAGTTACATTGCACACATTTCTATGTTATTGTGAACATTACAGTGTGAGATGGAACTAAAAGATTACCTTCCCTCTCAGTAAACAATATGAAGAGTCAGTGGACTTCCTATTTCTTATTTTGTTGTTTTTATGTATAGTCACATAGATTATAACATTAGTAGTTAATAGTAACAATTTGGAACACAAGTCCTAACTCATTTCTTTAAAAGAAATAGACAACTCATGCTGTATTTTATAACATTTTTTGGTAAGCTGTAAATTGTGAGAAGAGTACAAGTGAAAGTGATTATAAATGGTATCCTGGAAGCTGATGTGACAACAAACCATAGGAGTGCACAAGTATTAAGCTTTGCCAGCTTTGCACTGAATTTTTGCAGTTGCACATGCAGGGAGTCCAATGAGCTGAGCATCACTTTTTTAAAAACAATAATACCATTATCTCTGGTTTTAAATCCTGCCACCAGGGATTCAGAATTCCCTTTTCCCAGTTGGTAAGATTAAGGCAATGAAGGTAACCTCCAGTGACATGGTGTGAACTGAGAATGATATGTTGTAATTCAGACATAAGAGGATATGTCAGTTTGAGTTTGTGTGTGTGGGTTTTGGAATATAAACCAGAGTAGGTAGCTATGCAACCAACATATGAACAAGACCGAATATTGATAGATACATTAGGTGGCAAAGTCGTGATAAAAGAGAGTGTAGAATGTTCATGTATTACAACCTGAAGACATATTAAGTCTAATGGATATACAGTAGGAACAGAAGAATTTTGGAGTTCAAAGTTCCCATTAGTTATGTATTATGAATGGCTGATATCAGCCAAAGATTAATACCAAACTGTTATAGTAAACTTATTGACATTCCATGCCTTTCTCCACTGAGATTCTCGGCTGATATCTTTCTTCATGTTTCCTTGCCTTTATGGAGAAACAAAAAGTATCTGGAGAAGGATTGTGATCTTCCACCTAGAATGATATATTTTTGGTGTGATTTTTCAGTTATAGATGGAATCCATTTTCACTACCATTCACTTTCATCTGGTAAAATGTTATTTGTTTAAACTGAGCGCTGCTTTTACTGTTTCAGTTGATGGAACATCTTATGTATTATATCTATTTAAATTGTGGGAAGCCTTTTGTGTGTGTGTGTGTGTGTGTGTCCCCTTAGAAAAAATTGTGTTACAGGTTTTAGAAGGAATGTGATAACATGATAATTTCTCGTTTTAACTCACATTTAATTATTCTTCAGCCTCCTATCACATTGTGAACAAATGTATTACATTACCTTTACTTGCTGAGGTTCATACAATGGTGAAGTACCTCACAAGATTTAATACAGTCTATGACAAACAGTAGAACTCTTACATAATATGTAAACCATTCTGCTCTTAATATTGTATATCATATACAGTCCTTATTTGTCTATTACTGTGGTGCTTCCAGATGCCTACCATAGTGTTACATTTTAAAGTTGTCTGTAAAATTTTTTGTGTTAAATTTGTTTTGTCATTTCATGAACATATTACAAGTAAAAACTTGAGGCTAAGGACAAGTGTCTCACCATGGCAATGCATTAGTCAAATTGCACTGTGTCGATTACATATTAAAGTGCTTATGTCTATGTACTGCATGTATAGGCACACAGATGGTTATGTGCAATGACCTGCATAAACTATAAATAGTGCTAGAAAGTAAGAGATGATAGTTTATCTCCTCATACACCATCTAATGATAATTTGGTGTATGGCTATCATAGTAAACACCTGAAGATGGCAGTGCATTAGATGAAATGCAGTATTGTGCATAATATATGTGACCTGTTTAATCAGATTTGTAAAACAGGACACTACCACAGTACATAGAGGACAAAGGGATTGAAAGCAATGGATTTGTTTTAATTTTGCACATTTATTCTATCTAATGGATGTTCTTACTCATGCTTCAGTCATTAAATTTTGGTTTCTTTTATACTGTGGATTATGTGAAGGTGGAAGGTATTTCAAGTGATATTCCCTGCTACACCATCAGTTTTACATTTAGACATGTCAGAAAGCTGAGAGTCATCATATTAAAATTGGTACTAAGATGATAAAATTTAAGGTGACCATGATCAGACATTTACAAATTGGGACCCCTATGCCCAGACTCTAAATGTTATTGGAAATATGCTACTACAATACCTTACCTTTGTTACCCTGAGTCTAGAAAGGTTGTTAGAGGTGAAGTGCTGAGCTAAGAGCCAGCTTGTGAAATATGGTGGCTGGTTGGCCCAACACATGCCTTGAAGGTGGCAATAGATAAGTATGAAACTTTGATGGAACAATGATTTTTGGTAAGAAATGTAGGTGCTCTGTGAAGAAGCTGGCATGGTGCCGCTTTGTCTACCACAGATTACACATGAATTGACACAGATGTCTATGTTTTGGCATGGCAACGTTGTCATACACCCATTTTATTTATTGCATTGCATTCTCTTGCTCTTTAACAATTTCGTATTAAAACTGCACAAATTTCAGAAGTACATGACACACTAAAATTTATGAATGCTGTTGTAAATGGTGTGTAATCAAGTAACTGTCTTGAGACAGTAATGTTGTCTCATTTTCAGTAGTAATTGCCAACAGACACAACATTCATCATTACAGAAACGGTCAATATCACTATACCAGCTATCTGGGGCATTTTCCAGAAGAAAGTAAACTGGAAATCAAATGATAGGAACAACAAACCATATCAAAAATTTAATATGCCAAAACAAATGGACCCTTTAATTAACAAGCTGGGATAATTATATTCCAGTCACTCTACCTTTAGAAGATTGCATTCACCATAGGAATAGCAGGTGATACTTTTTTCACAGAAGACCCAGAGAAGTGCATTTTTAAGTTGTTTACCATTTTGTGTTTTGCGAAAGTATATTCTAAACTCTACAAACAGCAGCTCATAATTTTGGCAGTTTGTGATGAAAATGTAACCATTCACTATTTAATGTTTGAGTGTTTGTTTTGTATTTTCTGAGACAGAAGTTATTCTTGTTTACCGTTTGTGGAATTTATATTGCCATATATAGGGTTAAAAATAGGACAAGGTGGTTTAGATGATTAGTAACTTTCAAGAGTTAGATTTTCATGGAAAATCAGGTACATGGATCACTAGTTACACCATGGAATCAATTCTATGCAGTGGTAAGCTAGTTAATTTGTTGTACAGTAATGTGACTGTTTCATGCACAGACTTTGACTGACAGATCCCACATACATTGGAAGTTGCTTATGAATCATTGGTAATTGTTGGTCACATCTAGATCTGTGTGAAAGGAACTGACTGGAAATTCATTCCATTATAATTACCAGCATACATAATTTGTGCAGCATAAGACACCCAGTTTAGTAGTTTCCCATAGTAATGGCATCCTGAAAATAAAAGAGAGTTGATACCAAAGTGTAAATTAAGGAGAAAGGTCGTTAATATAACTGAACTGTAAATAAATGTTGTATGGAATGAAGAAATGAATACAGGCCAGAAAGTAGTCACACTTTCTGGCCTCTTATCATTAGGAAAAAAAAAACTTCATCAAATGTAAATACGATACTCTATACAGTAACTGTTTGGCTACGACTCCTGATTAGTGTGATAAAGACATATCTTGAGTCAAACTTTAGATTCCATAATTGATTTGATATTTTGTTCCCAGTACAATGAGTCTCTTGGTATCTTTCATTTTGTTGAATGATGCAGTTATCTATTGTGTATAAAATATTGTAGGGATACATGTGATTCATTTTTCAACTAAACAAAGTTATCTGCATAGAATTCTTTTGGAAAAAATGTACATAGGACTTATGTTAATGAAAGCAAGAATAAATGTTGTCTTTTTGTTACATTGTGTTCAAACAACACAAGAGTATTTATTTTACAACAATGGCCACTTACAGAATGATTGTACTACTCATGGAGTAGGGCAACTAGGAACATGCACCCCATGCTTCAGCAATATGGCAAAGGAAAGAAATAAGTCCCTTTACCTTAGGCATGCAGAAAAGGGCATGGAGGTAAGTGTGAATGTAATTCCTGTACCTAAACCAAGTTCAGAGATTAGACCTATGCTGTGTATGTTGGTTTTCATAATTCTCCTCCATATTCTCTCATTAATGCCAGGGTGGTGCTTTCATAATTGACTGATGTTCCCTTCTGAATCTTTATACACACGTGCCTTTCATTAGGGGCTGATATAATAGGCCCATTTTAGGCTGCAGTACTAACAACTGTCTTGTTCCACTATACAGTCAATTCCGATGCATAAGCATTGGATAGGTAGATGGCAGGGAATTAGAGGCAGTTTTTTCTCTATTACTGATGCTAGATGAATGTGTGTGGAGAGCTTCATGCCCTGATTCCATTTACTTCCAGGAAGAGGCAACATTGCTTTCCACCATGCAGGATGCTGACTGAAAAAATGATGAGACTACGGCCCATCTTCTTAGTCGCTGAATTATCATTATTCTCGTTTATGGAATTTGATTTTTTATGAAGAACAAAATTGTATTTGTTTCTCTCAACTGCTGCAAGCAGAGGAAAGTGTCCTACTCATCTGGGTCCATTTAGAAAGATCTAATCTCGCACTGGATCATGTGTCTGAAAAAACTCAAAGTGATAGACAATATTCAGCCAAATAGCCCTGATTATTGTAACAGCAAATAAAAACAGCTTCCTCTTACTAGTTTTGGCTGCTTGAGACAGCAATGGAAATTTACAATATTCAGCCATATTTAAGGTTAGCATAGTGAGTGTACTATAATGTACCATTCATTGATAAAGTAACTCCCTATGTTTTGGCAGTAATGTAGTGATGTTGCATTCCTTATGCTTCTGCAGGATGGGCACAATGTCTGTGTGCTAGAAAAGTATTGTACTGTATTGGAATTGGTATGTCCCATACATAAAACTCTTTAGGTGGCACACATTATCTGTGTCGTGTGCGTGTGGGAGTCACTACCAACACAACCCCAAGTACTTTACATTCACTGTGACTTTTGTTCTAACTTATATCATCTAACAAGTGCAGGGGGGCTTTTTGCATGTTCTGTAGGGTAGTGTAGCCTCACCATGAATAAAGTGATACATGCATATAAATTGTTAAGATATTTACTTTATTTAATATGATATTATTATATTAGTTAAACATGAGATTAAAATAGAAGCTAACCACCCAACTCCATGAAGCAGAGTCCTTGAGAAACTACTAGGTTCTTCAGCTAAACAAGAAAATACATGCATTTCGTGAACCCCAAGGTTCAGTATCATGGACACAACTTAGATTCAAAAATTTTCTAATATTTTTTTTTTAGAAAAGTGTTTTGAATTTATGCATTTTACATAAACATCTGTTTTATTATACTGTGAACTCACTTGTTTTAAATTTAGATTCCTCAATTTTTCTGACATTTTGTACTGTGTTTATGCAGTAGTGTATTATGGAACTCATGGAGCTTAAACAGATGGACATCTTTAATAATGTTTATGAGTCCCAGGTAAAGGCCGTCTGTCATATCTAGCATGCAGATGTTTTCCTGAAAAATCTTGTGGCAGTTTATGAAGACAATTAGTAAAGTATGCCCTGAATTTGGACATGTCATTCTAGTAGCAACTAATGGAAATGCTTCTTTCCTTGCAGCATTGCATTAGGTAAAATCGTGTTACATATTTATGTATGACATTTGAAGTTATGGTGGTTACCAAAAGATTGTCTGGGAATGTTTGTCATGAGGTAAAATGAATATTTTAAAACAAATAAACTCTACTTCCGTGCTCAACAAATTTCAATTATTGAGCCAATCAAAAGGAAATGTAGTAAGTGTGATTTTCTTTAAAAGTTTATAATTTCTGTTAGGGATATCAATTGTGACACCAAAAAATCTAGCTACGGAAATACCTAAAACGAAAATCCATTGATGAGAAGTAATTTATATGACCTTCTCATGATTCAGTTTTGAAGCTTGCTACTAAGTCACACCAATGCAGACTGACTTGTACAGCACAAGGTCATGAAGAATGACATGGAATACCTACAAATTTCTCACCTCATATGTATACATCTACTTTGCAGTGTCACATGGCAGAGGTGCTTTTGGTGGAACTGGGAGCAGCTAAATGCATAGCATCAATGCAAGCCTTTAAAGCCCCTATGAAAATCTCTTTAACAACTTTCAATCAGCAGAATAATTTGCTCTCTCTTTTAATTCAGAGTAGAGTTTTAAGAATTTTGGCACTTCAGAATTTGCAAAAATTTAAGGTACATGTGGATGTTTAAAATGCACTAATTTTGAAAGTAATAGAGACACTAAAAACCTCATATTTGTCACATCAGACTCTTAGGCTTACAGAATGTTAAAATCCAAGGTGGCCATGTTATCAACTGTGCTGATTTGACATCGAATCAGTGACCTGTGCATATGTGTACTTGCATATGTTGTTAGATGTAACGTAGGCCTTAACATGTTGGAAAGGCAACATTAACCCTTATCCTGCTAATGTGGAGAATAGGGTGAGGTAATAATGCCAGCAAATGGCATATGGGATTTAACTCGGCATTTAAAGGGTTAACTGTCTGTACATATTAAAGTACATAGCATTTATATATGAATAAATTCACTTCTCTGATCAAAAATATTTTTGGTTTGGTGAATATTTGACAAGATAGACATTTATGTGAGATTTGCAGTTCTTTTGACAGCACATGAATATTTACTGTCTTCTGAGCTCTGATATCTTGTCTGGTATTTATTTTTCAAAGGAATCTTCTCCCTTCATCCTCACTGTAGATAAGCATCATGTGAGGAAGAGAGGATTCAAATATCAGGGCAGGGTGGACCAAAGCACAGTTCATATCAAACCTTAATTTTTATTCTTCCCACCCCTTTATTATTTGCTCAGTGTTTGACTATTATTGGAGCTGAAATAGCATGGTATGTACAATGACTTTGTAACAGGCTGGGTGGTCTGGGGGTTGAATCCCAGGAAGGCAGGAAGTATTTCCTTTGTCTAAAGCACAGATCATTTAGTATAGGTCTAAAGCATCTGCATCTAGTCTGGACGCTCTTCCGCATAGTACAAGGAAGTACCGGTACAGGCGCTGTTTACCAATGTCCTAAGTGACTCATATCAATGGATGGCAGCACTAGTAGCCCCGTTACTGCGGATTATCAGTGACTTACAAATTTTAACTTTGGTACCGGAAATAAATGGAAGGCCTGTGTCGTACGCACGTAGAACTTCCACGCATCAAAGAACTACCTGGAATGACTTATGTGAATAGAATGACGTGTATATTGCATTAATAGAATCTGAAACATGTCTGTAAATTATTTGTTGAGAAGCACGTATTATTTCATGAGAAAAGAAATTGTATATGTAAATAGGAATCCACCAATCAGACGTCACGTGGAGGGGAGCCATTTGGAAGGGGTCGTTCACATCACAGATCATCTAAGTACACATGGATCGTGGTACCCAGTGGTCGTACAGACCAGTTCCAACTAACCGTCTGAGTCAGATTGCTGTTTAGGGTTGCAGTGTCGGTGATACGGTTCGACATTCAGCGTGAAAGGAAGGATAAGAATATAGTTCTCCAACTACGACTTTTTGTATAAATTAAGTGATAAATCGAAAGTGTAGGGAAAGTAAATGAAACATAGTTGTACAGTTCTTCAAGTTGCTAGTTGGTAAAAATTTCGTGATAAATCGAAAGTTTTCGAAGAATCATGTTGGATAGGTACGCTGACGGTATTTTTCTTGTCAACGTGTGTGCATAGAACAAAATTTCTTTGTAAGCATGTGTTTCATGTTTAGACCGATGAATGTTGAGTATGCCCAGAATAGTAGCCGAACGTTCTTGTCTTCTTATACAGAAACATTGAGATAAAGACGGTACTGTTGTGTGATAGCATGAGCTCGAAGTGATTTCGGCGGATTTTACCAGTCTACCATCGAAAACCGAAGTAAGTAGAAGCGGCCCACACGGTGTTATGCAGACGTGCACAAAGCTGACTTTTATATTTGGATTATTCAGATAATTGCCGATAACTCTGAAAGGCACGTGTGCGTTTCTGTTTAATGGCGGTGCTTTCCACAACTATTGCCTTCGTCTACTTGTGTAACGGGCGCAGGCATTATTGTTTTACAGATGCCTCGAAATAGGAAAAGAGTAATTCAGAAGGAAAAGAAAATAATTGAAGCATATGCTTTAAGTCAGAATGCTTCATGCATTGAGACCGTAGCATGTGTCATTGCTTTTGACTTTGTAGGCAAAAAATCAGATCATAGTTTTAAGAAATGTTACGTTTATGATGCATTGTATGAAAGAGGACTCTGGGGCTAGGTTAGTTACCTTTGGATTATGGGCAAAAAACGAACTTTACTGTGCTGGGTACATTTTTCAGTTTTGTGTTTCTGGTGTTCACATCTGATTCAGAAAGGGTGACATTAATTATGGAGGTTTGACTTCCACCTGCAATGTGCTGCTGTCATAAATGTGGGTGGGCTACAGAGGAACTGTTTGTAGTCTGGTCATAACATTTTGTGTGAGTTGTGCTGAGAATGACAGTGCAGTTCTAATGATTGCAGAGGGTAATTACAACCATTTGTCTGCTGTCTTAACAGTTTAGCTGAGAAAATGGCGTGTTGATTTGTCCTATTCTATTTAATAGACTGCATTGCTCAGATGTCACATTCTGTGGACCACTAAAATCCGTTTATTAGAGGGCATATGATTTGTGTGTGAAGAACAAGTGCATGATAACCCTCGGCATTCTGACTGATTTTCCCAGTAGAGGATATTCCCAAGGAGATATTCTTGCTGATTTCCAGGTTATATATTTTCAGTACGGGAATTTTGTACAGTGGCAGAATGAGGCAGTGCATCAGCTCTTTATAGGCTTCAAGAAAGTTTATGATTCAGTTAGGAGGGAGGCCTTGTACAATATTCTCATTGAGTTTGGTATCCCCAAGAAACTGGTAAGGCTAATAAAAATGTGTCTGACTGCAATGTACAGCAGAGTCTGGGTGGGTAAGAATTTGTCTGAGATGTTTCCAATTAGGAATGGTTTGAAACAGGGAGATGCTCTATCGCCATTGCTTTTCAGCTTTGCTTTGGAGTTTGCCATTAAGAGGGTTCAGGTAAACCAGGATGTTTTTTTTTGTAATTGCTCATCCCGATGTGTTGCAATAACATACATACAAAAACTTTTCGTCAACACACCTTTATTTGTTTTGGTAACTAGATTAGGCT
>Ga0268261_10000236_pt1 | contig 33711 bp, 20 predicted proteins | sample TergutNc150P1_FD_190353 | JGI IMG/M metagenome (GOLD analysis project Ga0268261, IMG submission 190353) | Nasutitermes corniger P1 segment gut microbial community from laboratory colony in Florida, USA - Nc150 P1 (SPAdes) (version 2) | ecosystem: Host-associated > Arthropoda: Insects >... | reverse complement strand
TTACGATGCTAAGTTACATCGCATTACTTCTGGTTATACAAGGTAAGTCGCACTGACTGCTACTAAATTTTATTAACATCGAGTGAAGCGAAGTTCGATAACCAAATCTTGTAGTTTAATTTCGGACTTTTAATTGCAATAACTAAAAAGGCGAGTCAATTATTCGGTCATACAGTTTTAATTAATTCATTTGTAACAGCTATAATTGTAAACTATTGTGTAAATTCCTTTTATTAATTTTAATGTAATTATTTATAGAGAAAGAGAATATTAGTTACAAATTCTACGTCATTCGACTGAGTTACCCCAGTTCCCAAAGTTTAATTATTTGTATTGAAGTCTTGTACTTCTGATGGCAGACTACCATTTCACTTCATTACCGCTCGGGCACTACAACTTGGTTTTGCAGCGGTAGGATTGCGTTACATATTCACCACGCGCGATTATTCGGTAGGGAACCGGGTTCATACACATATACACAGTCGCGGAAATAGGCACGAATTTGAAGAACGTTGAACAAAATTTTAAATTCTAAACTTTTAAATTTGTAACCAGGAATTCAATATGGCAGACGCTAAGCTACAGGCAGAGCTGGAACAGTCGGAGGCAGAAATAGTTAGGTTAAGGGAACGCATGTCAATGGGTTTACCTACGGTCCACAAAGATTTGTCCCTTATTTCCTTAATTCCAAAATGGTCGGGGTCGGAGTCAGCCGTACCTTTAGAAGAATTCTTAGCTATTGTCGACAGTGCGGCTAGGATAGGAAATTGGGATCAGACGGATTGCCTTGAAATCGTGGCCCTAAAACTTGCAGACCCCACGAAATCATTTCACAACACATGTCTAGAGCTCCACGCAAGAGTGAAGGGCCTCAAGAATTTGCGGATCGATGCAGGGCGCTCGCACAAAAAGTTATGTGCAAGGACAGTGACCCTGTCGCACAGCGCATCCACCGCAAAAATGCGGAGAGGATGCTTTTGGCCAGTTTTGTAGCTGGATTATCGGGCGTGGCAGGTCGTCAATTTCGATATCAAAACCCCCAGACTCTGCAACATGCTTTATTCATTGCGTTCTCAGTCAGAGAGGCGGAAAAGCAGGAAAGATTTAGCGAGAATTTTTACGCGAAGTTTGACGAGTCAGTCAGCGTCAAACCCCGGTCAACCAGTCGATCGGACCGTGAGAGGCATAGCGCTAGGCGCACAACTGACGCTCGCCCAAGTAACTACATGAGCGGTCAGCAATATAGGACTTCACACAGCACCAGTAAGTCAGTGACCTCAGCAAGTACGAGGGATGTCCAAACCAGGGCCGAACTGAGGTGCTATGAGTGTGAAGGGCGAGGGCATTTCACCAGGGAATGTCCTACAAGATTCAAGGGAGCAAGAACCCGAAACGCACCTGGAAAGGGAAATCCGAGAGGGCGTTCGACGCGTCCCCGCTCTTCCGGCGATGAAACCTTTTCCCCCCACTAAATGGGGAGACAAACAGGAAACCCGTAACCAGGGAAACGATTAAGAGGTGAGAGAGAAGGCAGCTTCCTCAACCTCGACACCCATGGAAATGCTGTCGAAAGGCCGGCGGTTTCGCTTCTACTGGAACACGGTTTCCCCACTGTCTCATTGCAGATTGAGGGAGAACCGAAACGTCTGATCGTTGATACAGGGACTAATGTCTCGATACTCCAGCCTGGTGTATCGCAGAGTGACGTGAGCGCCACGTCCACAAAACCGTATGGAGTCACCGTGGAGGCTCTAAACATAAGAGGCCAGCAGCATGTTTCCTTCGTCTTAGACGGACGAAAGTTGGACCACACGTTTTTGGTATGTCCAATCCCCACCGAAGCAGAGGACCTGCTTGGCACCGATTTCCTAGATAGGACTGGTGCCGAAATAAATTTTGAATGCGGGAAGTTGTCGTTAGCCGGCAACTACAAGGCGCCCACTGCAGGAAATGGCATGTCCGAAGACCGCGCAGCACTCACGGTGTTTCCAGAGCACGAAATGGGTCGAAAACCCCAGGGCACGCGGCCTGTAGAACCGCACTTGGACAAGCAGTCCCTGGACAACCCTTGCTCCATCCAGACCACTCAGTGGAGTAGGTCATGGCTCGTGAGGGCCACAGAAAATATTACTCTTGTTCCTCGATGCCGTCAAGTAGTTACAGCTAAAATAGAGCTGGAAAAGGAGCGAAGTTTTCCCTTGCTGGTCTGTGTGAAACCTGCGACGATACCCCTGGAGGGAATTCTTACCGCCCGCGAACTATCGCGAGTTGGAACCAGTGTACACGAGACGTTACAGCCAGGTCGTGCAATGGTGATGCTGGCAAATTTTAGTCACGACACCCTGACCCTACCCAAGTCCACAGTTTTGGGGGTAGCGGAGGAGGTTTCAGAGGAGTTAGTAGACAAAACAAACAAGCCAGAACAGACAAGTTTTGACTCACCTGCGAGGCCAAGAAGAAAGCGGAGAAACGAAGCGCTGTATAATAAAATTTTAGGAGGGAAACTAGACCATTTACCCCCAGAGGGAAGACAGAAAATGGAGCCCATGTTGCAAAAATATGCATATGTTTTCCACGACGAGGAGACCAATGATTTTAAGTCTACCAACGTCATGGAACACCAGATTTTGTTAGAGGACGAGAAACCCATCAGACGACCCCAATACAAGACCCCCTTATCCTTAAGGGCGAAATGAAGGCAAAGTGGAAAACATGTTAACAAAAGGGGTAATACGAGAGGGCAGCTCCCCTTGGTCAGCCCCTGCTATAGTAGTTCCAAAAAAGAGTCCTGATGGAAAACCAAAATACAGGTTTTGCTTTGATTTTCGAACGCTTAACGCTGTTACCAAGTTCGACCCTTACCCATTACCAAGGTTTGAACAAACTACGTCAGTTTTGCACGGTTCTAATTATTTTTCAGTCTTAGACTGTTATAGTGGATTCTGGCAGGTGCCAATTAAAGAGCAACATAGAGAACGGACAGGATTTACCGTACCGTTTGGGCACTACGAATTTAACAGATTACCATTTGGCCTTTCAAATAGTCCATCAAATTTTCAGAGACTTATGGATGTTGTCCTTCGGAACCTCATTGGCTTCCAATGCTATGTATTTATTGATGACATTATAATATTCTCAAAATCCGCAGAAGAGCTTGCTGCGAGGTTAGAGAATGTGTTGGAGAGGTTTGACAAAGCAAACCTGCAGTTACATCCGGGAAAATGTGCGATTGCGCAACCCCAAGTAAATTATTTGGGGTATGTGCTATGGGACAACGGGGTTTCCGCGTCCGCGGATAAAGTGAAAGCAGTGAAAAATTATCCGACCCCGAGAAGTCCAAAGGAAGTCAGAGCGTTCTAGCCTCGTTCTACCGGAAACTAGTCCCTAACTTCGTCGAGTCAGCGAAGCCTCTGACGTAATTAACCCGGAAGAACCAAGAGTTCATATGGGGGCCGAGTCAGCAAGAAGCGTTTGAAAATTTGAAAACCAAACTTTGTACTACTCCAGTTTTGGCATATCCGAATTTCGACCTACTCTTTATTCTGACCACGGACGCTTCTAAAGTTGCGGTTGAAGCGATCCTGTCTCACGAACAGGATGGAATTGAGCGCCCAATAGCCTATGGTAGCAGGCAAATGAATAAGGCTAAGCAAGCTTATTCTGCGTCAGTCAGAAATGCTGGCCCTAGTTTGGGCGAAAAAGTATTTCAGATGTTATCTCTTTGGTGCTAAATTTGTGGCTAGAACGGACCATGCCGCTCTAACCTATTTGAAGAATTTTGCTGACAGTAGCTCTAGGCTCATGAGGTGGTCTCTGAAATTATCAGAATTAGATTTTTCAGTAGAACACAGGCCAGGCACTAAGATTGCCCATGTAGACGCTCTGAGAAGACATGTCGGCGTTGTGTGGAGTGGAGGAACTCTAAGCCAAGAAAGTGTACTTCGAGAACAAGCCAAAGATAAATTTTGTGCAAAAATTAAGCCTGTAAATTACCCTAGTAAATGCGAATTTTTTCGCTACGACGTAGGCCTTGTTTATCGGCGCCAACCTAGTGACAAACATCAACTGCTTGTACCTCAAGCTTTAGTGCATGACGTCATAAGACAAAACCATGACCCCGCATACGCAGCACATCCTGGTGTTAAACGGACTTGTGACCTAATTGCGCTACATTTCTGGTGGCCCGGCATGCGAAGGCCAGTCGAAGATTATATCAGAAAGTGTGACGCATGCCAGAGGCGGAAAGAAAATCGCGAGTTTATAGCACCGCTGGGAGACCCTGAAATGCCAGTAGCCTCCTTCCAAATAACGTCTATGGATATCACGGGGCTATATCCTTTGACCCCGCGGCGAAATAAACACATCCTAACTTTTATTGACCACTTTACTGAGTTTGTGGAAGCCTTCGCGATCCCTGACCAGTCAGCGCAGACATGCGCCAGAATTTACGCCACTCAGATTGTGACAAGACATGGCTCAGGTTCCAGACTTGTTACAGATCAGGGTGCGGCATTCATGTCCGCGTTCTTTAGTGAAACGTGCAAGGTACTAATAGTTCAAAGGTCACGTACTTTTAGTTACCATCCTGCATTCAATGGCACTCTTGAGCGTTAGCACAGGGCACTTCATGATGGAATGTCGCACTACGTGAATTCTAGTCATTCGAACTGGGACTTGGTCTTACCATTCTTTTTAATGGCCTATAGGGCAACGCCCCCTCCACTACCGCGTACAGTCCTTTCTTCTTACTACACGGAAGAGAAATGGTCCTCCCCAGCAATGAAAACTTGAAGGCCAAGGTCGCAAGACCTAACGCAAATTACGACCAGCGGATTGAAAACCTTAAATCCAGCCTAAAGAAAGCGTGCAAGTCCGTTAGCGAAGCAAGCAGGAAGTCACGCCAGACAAACAAACGCGCGTATGATCGCCGAGCAAAGCATCGAAGTTTCAAGTCAGGGGACTGTGTATACTTATACTGTTCCGCACGAAAACCAGGCATATAAAAAAATTCCATCGTTGTTGGGCTGGGCTGTATGAGATTACTGCCAAAATATCCGATTTGAACAACGAAATATCAGGCCACAATGGGAGAAAATCTATTTTTCACATAAATCGTCTCAAGCTTGCTTATAATGATGTAATCAAAGCATCGAACCCAAGACCAAGGCGACAGCGTAGAGAGGGAACACGCAAAGCCTCCTTGTCCAGCGAGAGCTGTGAATGTCCAGACTCCATTACACTCGGAAGACTCCCATTGTTTACAAGTCTTCCGGGTAGGGATGACTGTCCTCCCGCCCCGCCTACTCACTTACCTTACTCTTCCCTTCCTTCCGCTGATACGCCAATGGTTGAAGATAGGTCCGATCTCACTTACCTGCCTCCGGACACGCCCAAGTCTACAAGAGAGCCCCAGACCACAAGAGCATCCCCTCCTCTCACCCAATTACCTGCAAGAATCACGCCGCAAGAATAATCAGACCAAGCACCATTGTACATAATGATGTAAAATATTATGATATAATTTAGCTAATCTAGAAATTATATTTGTGTTGCAGGATGCCTTCCTATAGTAATGCCCACAAGCTTTCAAATACAGCATATCAACAACAGCGTATTATTTCTCAAAGAGAAAGATGTTATTCTGACCAATGACCACTGGCGGGTAGCTATTGACCTTGACACGAGCAAATACGAAGATGTAATTTCTTCGATTAGAAGCGATTTGATGGTAGTAAGCAAACAACAGAAAGAATTTACCCCTATTTCTGAACTGAAACAAATTGAAATTTTACTGAACATTTTAGAGTCTAGACTGTTAAACTTTCAACAACTGCTACCCAAGTTAGATAGCCGAAGAGGCATTTTGAATTTCGGTGGTACTATTTTGCAAAAGTTGTTTGGGATTGCTACTGTGTCTGACCCACACATGTTACACGAAAAACTTGACGAACTGAAATCCAAGGATGTTGATATCGAACACTCACTTGCAAACCAAGTAACGTATGTTAAAAGTTTGGACCATAAAGTCCGTGTAAACGCTGACGCCATTTTGAGTTTGTCCACCATATTGAAAAATAAAATGATTCAGTCACATGATAATTGCCAGCAAATTATCAGGGATATTGCATGGTTGAATATGACGATTTATAATCACAGTGTTTTATTTTTGGTGATCAGACATATTGAGTTTGCATTATTACAACTTACTCATCAAGTTGATGAAATTCTAGTGGCTGTGCAACACATTCTGTTGGGAAAATTGCCTATAACAATTGTAAATCCCAAAATTTTGCACAATATATTATGTAACATATCCCTTTGCTTGCCGGAAAATTATGAACTAGCTGCTGGTACTAGAATTGAAAACATTTATTCATATTACGATTTAATTAAAGTAGCTGTAGTAGACAGCTTACACAATGTTAAATTAATAATGTATGTTTCGATCAAAACTGCTAACCAACACTTTACAGTGTACAGAATAATCGGCTTGCCAAACCGCAGAGGAAAGGATAAATTTTTATATCAAATTGATTTTCCATATTTTGTATATGGAAGCAGTCAGCGTGACTACGCCTTGCTTACAGAAACAGAACTACAGCAGTGCACGTTAAGCACCATTACAGTCTGCCCGGTTAGCACAGCCTTCTACGACATACAAACTACTACATGCCCGTTAAGTTTATATTTCCAGACCGCAAGAGAAAATAAACCGTGTAGGACTATTCTTCTGAATCATGATATTCCCATCCTACGGCGGCACGACACCATATGGATATTCCATTTTCCGCAACCAACTCAAGTCAATATACGCTGTCCACGAAACAACAAAGAGTGAGAAACACGCACCGAGGTCCTCTACAACGCAGGCATTATTTACAACGCCACGTCATGTTTAATCACGTCCAGCAAGGTCCGAACACTACCGGAGTTACACCGCGTCATGCACACTCGACTGGACAACCCATCTATCTACATGCCTGACCAATCTCCAGAACTAACAGCTCTTGAAATGCCACACATAAAAGCTGCACTACCAGCGAGCATCGCTGAAATTCATAACATAAAATCACACGTTGATGTGCCTCGCCAGTCATTAGATGTGGACACATTATTGCACGTGCGTCACGTTTCACTTCAACAAGAAAAACAAACATACTGGCACTTAATTATGACAATAATTTCATGTACCGTTACCTTTCTCCTGATTATTTATTTTTCCTTTTATTTTAAACTGCGCCACTTTATGTTACGCTGTTCTTGCAAAAATACCCTTCCCGAACCCGAGAATACATCTGCACCTTCATCTTCAAACATTCCTACATCGGAATACACAAAAGCAACAATGGAAATGGTTGTACACAAAGAAAGCGTTACATTCACTGCGTGCCCACTGCGTCAGACGAACTAATACAGGCAGTGACTTCAGATGCGCACTCAGACGGCCAGAGTCAAGCCACAGTTTCCAGACCACCCCGTGAGGACACCTGATACCCCGCCAGCAGCCGTCTCAAGGACGCCTCGTCAGCATTTCTTTATCTGACTACTGCTCGAAGCCTGCATAGTTACACTACTGAGAGAAGACTGTCTTGTCTTCACTGCAATGCATTTGCATGTTTCAATTATTCAATTGTATATTTACTGTATTGGACACAGAAATTGAAGCCTTTTCCCGTTTTATTCCCCCTCCTGCAATTTGGTTATTATTGTATGTGTATGTGTATGTTATATTTGTTTTTTGCTCATTTGTATATTTACAAGGTTTTAAATTTCAAATTTCGGGCGTTTTACAAATTTTCTGTTTAAATATTGCATTTACCCGAAAATTTGGTTTAAAAAGGGGCAGAATGTAGTGCCGGATATTACTGGGTACTGCATTTAATAGAATTAACGTTACATTTGTGTAACGCAAGTATTAGAACGCTAAAATTAAAGTCACTAGAAATTCATTTATACGGAAGTACAGCGATCACTTGCCTAGCTGCCGTCTATCTAGCAGTATCAGCAGTTCAGTACACTCTGTGGTATGCAAGTGACGCGCTGAGTTTAACTTTCTGACATGAATTTATGATGTAAATGACTCGCAAATATAAAATTCTAAATTGCCACGAAACGACGCTCACTCTTGGACTCTTCGGCTTACTATACGAATCACTACTGGTCAACGTTCGTGCCTATATAAGAAGGAAATTTACTAAGTGATATATTGAAAGTTTGATTGATTTACGATGCTAAGTTACATCGCATTACTTCTGGTTATACAAGGTAAGTCGCACTGACTGCTACTAAATTTTATTAACATCGAGTGAAGCGAAGTTCGATAACCAAATCTTGTAGTTTAATTTCGGACGTTTTAATTGCAATAACTAAAAAGGCGGGTCAATTATTCGGTCATACAGTTTTAATTAATTCATTTGTAACACCTATAATTGTAAACTATTGTGTAAATTCCTTTTATTAATTTTAATGTAATTATTTATAGAGAAATAGTATATTAGTTACAAATTCTACGTCATTCGACTGAGTTACCCCAGTTCCCGAAGTTTAATTATTTGTATTGAAGTCTTATACTTCTGGTGGCAGACTATCATTTCACGTCATTACCGCTCGGGCACTACACTGTAAAATGTATAGATTTCATTGTATCACATTACATATACTTTCTTACATCATACCTCCTTTTTTTCTAATGTCATGTGGTATATGTGTCCCTATAAATGCAGTATATTTTTACTGTATTTATGGTATAGCTCAGTTGGTATAGTGACTAGTGTATCCACTGGATGATCAAGGTTCCATTCCCAGCAGAGGCCAGATGTTTTTTTTCTAATTTTGGTAGTGTCAAGACCAGATACAAAGCTCCAACCAGCCCCTTATCCAGTTGATACCATGTGCTTGCTATGGGTGTGAAGCAAACCACTCTTCTCTGTCTAGTGACAAAGTTAAAAATGTACAGAGCTCTATATCTACTGAACACAGTGCATTTATATTGGGGCTGTGATATGAGATTTTTAGCCATTTTTTGTTTTGTTGATTTAATAATATTTTTAAGGCAATCACTTTTGCAACGTTGGTGAATAAAAAACGTTTATAATACAGGATGCACGGTACGAATGTGGAAATCATCGAGGCCCGACAGGCAAGATTTTGTAACAACTACAAGACCACTAAACTAAAGTTAGGTTCTACTAAAAACAAATGCCACAATATGGTTTAATAAAATGTGTAAAATCAAACGTATGAAACCAAACTACATCAACATCAAAATCAAAGGCAAAAAGTCACAAGACAAGAAGACTAAGGCAGATGCGATCAAATACAGGATAAATCAAGAAATCAAATTTCTTTCTGTAAGAAATGTATACTCAATCAACAATTATATCACATACATCTAAAATGTTCACACTATTATAATGGTATGTGGCAGCATATTGAAATTTCAATTAATTCACGATTAGACCATATTATGGACACCCTATAACAGAAACTCAACAAAAAAACTAGACACACTATTAAGAGATACACGTTAGACATAACACCGAACATAAAACACACATTTTACTCGTAAACTTAATCAACACAAAATTTACTAAAAAGCAAATCAATACTTTAACTCTAGCTTCAACGGGGCAGCAGAAAAAGACCCGAAATACTATATCAACGACTTAATAATAGACATAGAAAACGCTATGAGGCACTTGGACACAATAATACAAAATATTTTCTGATATCTATCAACAAGAAAAATTAAATAATAACAACAAATACACATAACACCCTACATAAAAGACATCAACATAATCTAAACCAAATAAAGAACATCCTACAATGAAACAACTTAACAATAGCAAAAGCAGGGAGGAACTATTTTGAACCATGACTTTTTTCAATCTTGCCTTTTTTATTCATGCAGTTTAGTGCATAAAGCAGTGGATGTCAGAAAATCGTCTTTACACTAATGATTTGTATACACACTTGGCAATGTAGCCAACTGCATTCTGATATATTCGTACTTATAACGGTGTGCGTATGGGGGGCTAGGTTCCTGTTTCCCAAAGTTATGTACAAAATTTATGTTCAATTGGTTTTTTTTGTAGGTCCAGTGTTCAAGGTATACTTGGTAATACTAGTAGAACTGGAGTGATATATTATAATTGTAATTATATTGTACTGGATGGAGTTGGCTCAGGATAGGGACAGGTGGCGGGCACTTGTGGGTACGGTGAGGGACTTTCGGGTCCCATAAATGCGGGGAATTTCTTGTCTAGCTGCAAAGTTTACTGGTTAGCTTCTCAAGAAGGACTCTGCTCCATGGAGTAAGTAAGTAATTATATGAAAACTGATAAGGTGGCTGAAAATGATAACTTCATGACAAAATAAGTGTATTGGCTCTCAAATTGCAAGCTATCAGTATTGAATATTGGTTAAAAACATGGTTTGCTCCAACTAAATAAATTCAAGTTATGGCTCTCGGTTTACAGCTTATCTGTGTTGGATATGGCCTCGAAGTTTCACTTGCGCCAACTGAATTAATAACAGATTTGGCGCTATGAATGAAGCGTACCTTTGCCGATAATAGGCTGCAAATTTGTCTTGGACCAAACCAAGTAATTCGTGTTTGAGTGCTCGAAATACAGCCTATAAGTTCTGAATAGGGGCTGGAAACATGACGCGCGCCAAGTGGTGAAATTATTTTATGTGCACTCGACATGCAGCCTAGCTGTGCTGAATAAAGAAACAAAACATGACTTGCACCAACTGAAGAAATCCGTGTATACTCGTTTGACCTACAGTTCCTGTGTGCTGAATATGGGATCAAAACTTTACAGACTCCAAGTGATGAAATTCGTTTAATGACGGTCAAACTACACCTAATCTGTACAAAAATTTGTCTGGAAACGTGACTTTCGACAAGTGATGAAATTCGTATATTTGCGAAAGTCGTGCAGCTTAACTTTGCTCAGTGTGTTCTCGAAACATGAATTGCTCCAACAAAATGAAGTCGTGATTTGGCGCTCGAAATACAGCCTATCTATGATGGATAAGGCCTGCAAACCTGACTACCTCCAAGTGATGAAATCCGTGTAGTGGCATTCGACACAGAGCTTATCTGTGCTGAATATTGGCTCCAAACATGACTGGCGCCAACTCAAGAAATTCGTGTATTTGCACTCGACATATAGTCTATCTTTGCTGAATATGGAATCGAAACTTAACTTGCGGAATGTAATGAAATAATTGTATTGGAGCTTGACATACGTCTCGTCGGTGCTCAATATCGGTTCCGAACACGATTTCCGCCAACTGAAAATATTCGTGTATTTGCGCTCGACCTACAGCCTATCAGTGCAGAATATGAACCCGAAACATGACTCGGGCTAAGTGATGAAATACATGTATAGGGCCTGGACATTTGGGTTCACAGCACTTAGGCCGGTTTTGCAAGAACAATAGTCCAGTCAGGCGACCGCTATGGCTCTGGCAAGTTCTTGGAGGTAAGTTGCCATTGCTTTCCCCAGCCTTTAGACGTTCCCACTTTCGTCGCCAGATGCCACAACGTCAGCAACGACATCCCTAGCAGCGAAAGGTGGGACTATGGTGTCAGGTAATTTTGGAGAAATTATTACTTACACGCCATTTAGGGATCTAGGCACATCTACGACATGGGACGAACGGTGACATTTAGGTTATGTGTTACGATTATGTGTTCAAAACATGATTTGCGCCAACCTATGAAAATCGAATATTGATGCTCGACCAACAGATTATCATTGCTGCATATGGTTTCGAAAAATGAATTGCGCCAACTGAAGAAATTCGTGTATTGGAGCTCAACGAACAGTCTATCGGTGCTGAAAATGGTCTCGAAGTATGACTTGCGCCATCTGAATAAACTTCCGTTTTGCCGCTCGACATGAAGCGAAATAAGGTTGATAATGGACTCCAAACATGACTTGCGCCAAATCAAATAATTCGTGTATTATTGCTCTAACTCCAGTCTATCTGTGCTGAAAAAGGGCTCGAAACACGACTAGCGACGAGTGATGAATTTCGTTTATTTGCGCTCGACAAGCAGCCTATCTGTGCTGAATATTTTTTCCAAAGTAGACTTGCGCCAACTGAAGTACTTTGTGTATAGTCGTTCGTACTAAAGCCTATCTGTGCTAAATATGGACTTTAAACATGACTAGCTCCAAGTGATGAACTTCGTATCATGGCACTCAACTTATACCCAATCGGTGCAGAAATTTGTCTCGAAGCATGAATTGTGACAAGTGAAGAATTTCGTATATTTGCGATCAACATGCCTCTTAACTGTGCGAAATATGAGCTCCAGAAGTGACTTGCACCAATTGAAGGTAGACCTGTATTGGCGCTCGACATTAAGATTATCTTTGTTGATTATGGCCTGGAAACATGACTACATCCAAGTGAAGAAATTAATGTATTCGCGTGCGACATACAGCTTATCTGTGCGGAATATGTTCTCCAAACATGACTTGCGCCAACTCAAGAAGTTCGTGTATTTTGCGCTCGACATACAGTCTATCTGTGCTCAATATGCACTCGAAACCTGCCTCGCGCAAAGTGATGAAATAAGTGGTGATCGACAATTAGTTTATCATTTCCGATTATGTGTTCAACACAAGACTTGCTTTAACACATGAAATTCGGGTATTTGTGCTCGACCTACAGATAATCCGTGCTTGTTTAGTAATATGAGTTGCGCCAAGTGAAGATATTCGAGTATTTGCCTTCGATATCCAGCCTGAGTTAAATATGAGATCCAAAAGTAACTTGTGCCGACAGCTTATCTGTGATGAATATTGGCTCGAAACATGACATTCGCCAACTGAAGAGATGCTCGACCTAAAGACTATGTGTATTTGATGATGTCCTCAAAACATGACTCCTGCCAAGTGATGAAATTCCTTTATTTTTGATCGCCCTGCACCCTCTCACTACTAAATATGTGGTCTGATCATGATTTACGCCAACTGATAAAAGTCGTGTCTAGTCGTTCGTCCTAAAGCCTATCTGTGCTGAATATACGCTCGAAACATGACTCGCTCCAAGTGATTAAATTCGTGCAGTAGCGCACACCCTACAACTAATCTGTGCAGGAAAGTTTCTCCAAACATGACTTGCTACAAGTGATGTAATACGTGTATTTGCGGCCGACATGCAGCTTAACTGTGCAGAAAATCAGCTCCAATTATGACTTGCTGCAACTCAAGAAATTCGTTACTGGCGTTCGATATACTTCTCATATGTGATTAATAAGAGCTAAAAACGTGATTAGCTAAAGGTGATGTAATTCACCATGCAACTTATCTGTGCTGATTATTTCTCCAAATATGACTTGCGACAACTCAAGGAATAAGGGTATTTGAGCTAGACCTACAGTCTGTCTGTGCTGAATATTGACTCGAAACATAACTCCCGCACCCGCAGTGTGACGAAATAAGTGTATCGGGTTTCGAATTGCAAGGTATCAGTACATAATATTGGTTAAAAACATGATTTGCTCCAAATAAAGAAATTCATGTGCTGGGGCTCGATTTACAGCTTATCTGTGTTGAATGTGGCCTCGAAGTTTGACATGCCCCAGCTAAATTCATAACAGATTTGGCGGTCGGCATGAAGAGTACCTCTGCTGATAATGGGCTGCAAACTTGTCTTGGGCGAGAACAAGTAATTCGTGTTTGAGTGCTCGACCTAGAATCAATACGTTCCGAATAAGGGCTGGAAACATGACTCGCTCCAAGTGATGAAATTCTATTATGTGCGCTCGACATGCAGCCTAGCCTTGCTGAATAAGGGATCAAAACATGACTTGCACCAACTGAAGAAATTTGTGTAAATTCGTTTGACCTACAGTTTATCTGTGCTGAATATGGGCTCGAAACTTTAGAGACTCCAAGTGATTAATTTATTGCCAGTCAGTCTACTTTTAATCTGTACAGAAAATTGTCAAGAACATGTCTTTGGACAAGTGATGAAATTCGTAAATTTGGGAATGTCGTGCAGCATAACTCTGCTCAGTATGGTCTCGAAACATGAATTACTACAACTAAATGAAGTCGTGTTTTGGCGCTTGACATACAGCCTATCTGCGATGAATAAGGCCTGGAAACATGACTCCCTCCAAGTGATGAAATTCGTGTATTGGCATCCGACATACAGCTGATCCGTGCTGAATATGGGATCCATGCCACCAACTCAAGGAATTCGTGTATTTGCTCTCGATCTACCATCTATCTGCGGTGAATATGGAATCGAAACTTAACTCGCGGAAGTTGATGAAATAATTGTATTGGAGCTCCACAAGCATCACATCGGTCCTTAATGTGGGTTCCGAACATGAATTCCGCCAACTGAAAATATTCATGTATTTGCGCTCGACCTACCGCCTATCTGTGCAGGATATGAACCCGAAACGTGTCTCGCGCTAAGTGATGAAATACGTGTATAGGGCATCGACATTTGGGTTCACAGCCCTTAGGGCGGTTTGGCAGGAACAATATCCCAGTCAGGCGACCTCTATGGCTCTTGCAAGTTCTTAGAGGTAAGTTACTATTGCTTTCCCCAGAGATGATATAAGTGAATTGGTGCTCGACAACTAATTCATATATTGTGAATGTGTTCGAAACATGACTTGCTTCAACACATGAAATTCAGGTATTGTGCTCGACCTACAGATCTTTAGCAATGTGACTTGAACCAAGTGAAGATATTGTAGTATCGAAATTGTAATCTAAATTACTTGGCTAGATTCGAATTTGGAAATCTTTTCGCAACATGATTGTAGACACTTTGCCCTGGTTTCATTGTGAAATCCTTTGTAATATGTAGGAAGTCAAAACTGTCTTGCCTCAGTTCTTTCTAAGTCAGCACGACCTAATTACATCATTCATTACGCTTTACGAGGAACGAAGCATACTAGACACTTCAGTTACTGTAATACAGAAAAGCGCTGAAGTAAACATTTTCAACCTATAAAATCTCAAGTTGCGATTACATTAACATTCACGATCATCAAGAAGATTCCGTCGTTAAGTGCCATCTGAGAAGAGTCTGTACTAGTAACATAGCCGAAGCTCTGTTACAGAATATTTTTGTGCATAGTGTCACTCCTACTGATAAAAAGTGAGTCGTTCTAACTATACTAAATTCGATACGTTCATTCAGACAAGCAAAGTCTAAAGCAAGTATTCAGGCGTGCAGATTTCCGAAGCTATTGCGATTATATGGAAGGCATGACGATCATATCCATAAGAAATTAACTGTGAATCACTAATACCAACTTGTATATATGTGTGTATATAATAACCGAATATATATTTCTAGTCATTAGTGACTGGCGGTTATTCAATTGGACTAATCCCCCTTTCGAATCCCTGTATAACGTTCTGAATTTTGTTTATGGTGGCAGCGCTATCCCTTACAAACTTGCAGTTTAACGACGGCGTCTGTAAGATAAAATTAAGAGTTTCTACGCGTCGCTCAGGTAACCTAGGCGCTACAAATTGGTTTGCAGCGGTTGGATAGATATCGATTCAGATTGAATTCGATAGATAGGTCTGCGATATATTGGCTACGTATCTACCACGCGCGAACGAAACGGAATTTGAATCATACACACTATCAGATAGGCACGGACATATTAATGTCGGACTACATTCAAAATTCTAAATTGGACTTAAAACTAAAATTCACCACGCAGGTTCCATCTTTCAAGCGCAACTTCTAGAGTCGAAAGCGGAAATAACAAGGCTGAAGGAACGTTTGTCAATGGGAACCCCCAAAGTGCACAAAGATTTGTCTCTCATTTCACTCGTGCCAAAATGGTCAGGTTCCGAGATAGCCATCCCGCTAGAAGAGTTTCTAGAAAACGTCTAAAGCGCAGCTAAAATAGGACTGTGGCAATCGTCTGACTCTTTAAAAATAGCGGCATTAAAACTTTGCTGACTCCACTAGTTCGATCTATAATAATGCTTAAAATTCCACACAGAAGTCGCAACTTGGAAAAGATAAAGAAACATTCATTGAACGGTTCAGGGATATCCACACCGACCTGTAACATTTCATGAGGTTGCAGACGGCCAGACAGGCCAAGAACTAAGGTCCTCAGGAATTTGCCGATCGGTGTAGGGCGCTAGCACAAAAGATCATTTGCAAAGACAGCGACCCAGTAGCACTGCGGATTTATCGTGAAAACGCTGAAAGAATGCTACTGGCCAGCTTCTTGTCTGGTTTAACTGGGGTCGTTGGTCATCAGGTCGGATTTCAGAACCCTCGAAATTTACAGCAAGCCCTGACAACAGCAGTCGCTGTTAGAGGAGCGGAAAAACAGGAAAGGTTTGCCGAAATTTTTTACACCAAGTTTGACAAATCGGTAAGGCTTTCAGCTCGGTCAGATGACAGAGAACCCGCCTAGCAGCACAGCACAAAACGCGCAACTAATAATCTAAGTTGAAGGAGGTATGCGCGTAGCACAGATAGGTCAGTGAACTCAGGTAGCAGTAGGGTCGTCCGATCAAAGATAGAATCCAGGTGCTACGAGTGCGACGGGCGAGGGCACTTCGCAAGAGAATGCCCCACGAGGTTAAAGAGCGGGAAAACGCAGAAGTCGCCCGGGAGTAAACCGAGCGGACGTTCAAGCCGGTCACGCTTGCCCGGTGACGAACTCTTTACGGGAAGGAAAGGGGAGTCAACAAAGAGACAAAGATTCAGGGAAACGAGTAAGAGGTGAGAGCGACGACAGCTTCCTGTATCTCGATGCCCCTGAAAAAGCTGTCGTAAGGCCCACGGTTACAGTTCTGCTAGAGCAGGGCACCCCCACTGTTTCTTTGGAGATAGAGGGAGAACTGAGACGTTTAATTATTGATACATTTTTAACGTATCCATACTTCAAGCTGGTGTGTCGAGGCGTGACATCAGCTTCACTGCTATGAAACCGTATGGGGTTACAGAAGAAGCCCTCGACATAAAGGGACAGCAGCACGTCTAGTTTGCTGTAGGCGGTAGAAAATTTAGCCACACATTTTTGTGTGCCCCTTCCAACCGAATCTGATGGACTGTTTGGTAAAGACGTTCTGGGAAGGACGGGGGCTGATATCAAATTTGACGTAGGGAAAATGTCATTAGCTGGCATTAGCAACGCTCCATATGCGTGTGATAATATATCCACAAAACACGCAGCCCGTACCCCATTTCGAAATGATACGCTATGATAAACCCCTTCTGATGTGCAGGGAGGAGCCAAGCTGTAGTGAGCACAGTTTGGAAAACCCTCCCTTGGGAAAGACCACACATTATAGTAAATCATGGCTTGTCAAGGTGGCACAAGATGTAACCATCGCGCCGAGATGTCGACACGTGGTCACAGGCTGGTTGGACTTGGAGAAAGTAATAGAATTTCCTTCCATATTATGTATCCAGCCAGCGACAATACCCATTCAGGGGGTATTTTCTGCTCGTGCGCAAACCAGATTAGGTACAGGAGAGCGCGACACGACACAGCTGACGTCACAGCCTTCAAGGCAAAAACCGATACGTCAGCAAGTAGTGTGTACGTGATGTTAGCCAACTTCAGTCATGAGAAACTGACTTTACCCAAGGCCACAGTGCTTGGCGTGGCTGAATAAGTGTCTGAGACACTGATAGACCAAATAAATGCAGAGAAATAGTTAGATACGGAGTCACCTACTAGGCCTCAAGGGAATGGGAAGAACGAAGCCCTATACAAGAAACTCTTTGCAGGAAAACTAGATCATTTGCCCAGGGAAGAGAAACATATAAAACCCGTGTTGCAGAAATATGCGCACGTGTTTCATGACGAAGAGACTACGATTTTATGTCCACGAAAGTGATCGAACACCAAATTTTGGTCAGTGATCCGACACCCATAAGTCTTCCCCAATACAGGACCTCATTTGCACTCAAGGAAGAGATGAAGTCTCAGGCCGAAAACATGTTACGGAAAGAGGCAATACGTAAGAGCTATTCACCGTGGCCTGCGCCAGAGATACTGTCCCAAGAAGAGCCTGGACGGGAAACCAAAGTTCAGATTTTGTGTAGACTTTCGCGCACCCAACGCAGCGACCAGGTTTGACTCCTATCCTCTAGGCCATTTTGTAGACAGTACCTCAAGCATATTTGGCTCCAAATACTTTTTGTGTTAGATTGTTGTAGCGGATTCTGCCGAATTAACATCTGTAAAGAACACAAACAGGTAAAGGGCTACACTGTGCCTTCAGGCCATTATGAATTTAATAGTTTACCTTTTGTTCTGTGTAATTCTCTCGCAAATTTTCAAAGACTCATGGATGTCGTTCTAAAGGACTTAGCTGGCACAGACTGTTTCGTTTTTAGATGATATTTTTCTGTAGTCTAAAACAGCAGAAGAACACGCTGCAGAGTTAGGAAACATATTGGAGAGATTCGATAGTGCCAACTTCCAATTACATCCAGGAAATTGCAGAATCGCTCAACCCCAAGTAAAGTACTTGCGTTATGTATTGTCGAAATGCGTACTCTCAGCGTCCGCGGATAAAGTGGAAGCCGTCAAAAGCTATCCGTCTCTCCGCAACACAAGAGATGTTAGGGCGTTCTTAGGACTTGCCTCGTTCTACCGCAGACTAGTGCCAAAATTTGCAGAAGCGGCAAAACCGCTGACTAAATTAACACGAAAAGACAGGAATTAGTGTGGGGCTCTAGCCAGCAAGAGGCATTTGAAGAACTGAAGACAAAGCTATGCGCAACCTCAGTGCTAGACTATCCGAATTTCGACCTATCGTTTTTATTAACCACCGACGCGTCTAAAGTGGCTGTTGCGCAATCCTGTCGCAAGTACAGGACGGGGTTGAGCGTCCAATCGCCTACGCAAGTAGGCAGTTAAATAAAGCTGAGCAAGCTTATTCTGCATCCGAGACCGAGATGCTCGCTGTAGTGTGGGACGCCAAAAATTTCAGATGTTACCTCTACGGTAAGCGTTTCTTGGTTAGAACCGACCACGTGGCTTTCATGTATCTGAAAAACTTCTCGGACGGGAACGCGAAACTTATGCGTTGGTCCCTGATGCTGTGAGGGCTCGATTTCGTGGTCGAACATCGAGCCGGAACCAAAATTACCCCATGTCGACGCTTTAAGCAGGCATGTCGCTACCGTTTGGATCGAATATAAATTGAGCCCTGAACAGCGAACAAGAAAAAGATAAGTTCTACAAAGAACTCAACCCTGGAAGCTATTCCAGCAGACAAGAATTCTTTTATGACAACGCAAGTCTCATTTACAGGCGACAGAAAGACGATAAGCATCAGTTGCTTCTCCCCAGGAATGCGACTCGTGTCAACGACGGAAAGGAAACCGTGAATTTACTGCCCCACTGGATGAAATTAGAAATGCGTTAGCTGCATTTGAAATTACTTCGATCGACATCACGCGACCATACCCTCTGACCCCGGGAAAGAACAAGTATTTGTTGACAATTGTCGACCATTTTTCTAAATATGCCGAAATATTTCCAATTCCAGATCAATCAGCATTGACGTGCGCTAGATTTTATGCTTCGCAGATAATTGCACGTGAAGGGAGTAGTTCGATACTGATAACAGATCAAGGCTCCGCTTTCATATCTTCATTTTTCAAAGAAACATGTAGAATATTGGGTATACAAAGGTCCCTTACATCTAGCTATCAGGCGTAGATTAATTGTCATGTAGAAAGCCTGCGTGTGACTACATACAGCCCTCTCGCATTATTAGAACACATCGCATACGGATTGCGATTGAAAATTGCCCTATTTCTTGATGGCCTACCGTGCTACACCGCTCTCCACCACGGATATAGTGCCTTCTTCCTCTTACATGGCAGAGAAATGGTCACCCCTGTCAACGAGAATCTGAGAGCAAAAATCCCGAAGCCAACACAAGGCCCAGTACAGCTGAACGAAAGCCTAAAATCGTGCTTGAGGCAAGCTTACAAAGCGGTAGCAAAAGCGAACAGGAGGTCGCACATGGCGAACATGGAGCGATATGATAGGCGAGCTTTAATGTCGGAGATTGCGTCTACATCTACAACCCAGCTCGGAAGCCAGGATTATCTAAAAAGTTTCATTCTTTGTGGACCGACCCTTTTCAGATAACAGCAAAATTGTCGGATCTAAATTAAGAGATATTACGGCAGAACGACAGGAGGTCTATTATCTACATTAATCATTTGAAACCGTGTCATGGCGCTGCCGACTGGAAGCCGGCCCAAAAATTAAAATGGCCGCGAAGCTCGAGAGCCAAGAAAACATAACGTCCAGCCACCAACAAGAAACCGATATGCCCCTGCAGCCATCTTGTCTTATCCATTGGCCAGCTATAACTCCCTGACAGGCGACCCCCTCCCACACCACCTTCCAGTTCGCCAGCTCCTCCCGCGTCCACCCCTCCTTCGTCCGGCGATATGGGAGCGGCAGAGAGGAGGGACCCGACCTTTCCTTTGCCCAATTCCCCTCGAAGCAGACGCGAGATGGTGATAAGCAGAGCCACACCTCCCGTCACCAGATCGCAAACAAGGAACGCGTTCATGGAAAAGATATGACGTAAACTTTGTACGTATTCTCGCAGCACATGTTACAGCGTAGAATAAATAACTTAGTATGAAACGTTTGTGTAACATTCACCTGTACTACGAATTAATTAGAGTAACCTCGGTAGGTACCTCACCCAGCATTAAATCAATCATGGAGATCGCATTAAAACTGCCAGTCAGCACTTTACACGGTTCAAGTTAATTGCCTTGCCTACGCGGGTCCTAAACGACACATTCGCGGTATACCAGTTTGATTTTGACTATTTTGTCTTACCACATAGTCAGAGGGACTACATATTAATTACAGAGTCCGAGGCGCAAAAATGCAGCGCAGGAAGCATTGTCGTCTGCCCGGCAAATGAAGCTCTCTTCGACGTTTGGTCTGTTACATGTGAGTCCAAGTTGTACTTTCAGACCGCAGCTAAAGACAGACCCTGTAGGAAGAGCCCGATGCTCCACTACGAGGCACCTACCTTGCATTGGAATGAAGACGTGTGGATCTTCCAATTTCCGAGTCGGAGGCAAGTAACCATTAGGTGCCCACGTAACAACGCATGGGTAACACACACTCAGATGCTCTACGGCGCAGGCCTGATTCACAACGCCACGATGTGCTCTATCGCGTCCGACAAGATGCGAATTCTGCTCGAACTACACGGAGCCGCTCGTGCCAATCTTAACGCAACGCCCGTGTACACGCCAGATGAGCTGCCTATATTAACAGCCCATGAGGTGCCTCGGGCAGAAGCAGTGTTGAGGGTAGAGGTCAATGAATTTGACCAACTGAAAGATCGCCTGGAAACGTCGCAAAAATCTCTTGACGTAGGCACCCTGTTCCACATACAGAAAGCTACGTATCCCAGGGAAAGCCTACCACACTGGCATCTAATACTCGCCGCAATCTTTTGCACTTTCACAATCCTGCTGATCCTCTATTTTTTCTCCAATCGTAACTTCAATATCTTACATCGTGTCCTCACATAAATAATTTACCGGAAGACGCCACACCCCAACCCTCGACTGCTTCCGCTTCTACACCAGAGCACACGACAACCGCAGTGAAAATGGATCAATATTGTGACTGCGTCACCTTCGCCACGTATGCGCTGCCCTGTAAAAACTAGACAGCTAGGTGTCCAGACGCAGATACGCGCAGCCGAGAGTCAACTTGCTGATTCAACGAAACATGAAGCAACCAAGGTCCTCATGGCAGCCAGGAAGCACGTCAAGTACGCAACGTCAGCGATAAATTCTCCGCATCCGGTCTTCACGACCAAGGCGACATATCGTTCGAGCAAAAATCACGACGATACTGATTTATGCAGTGTGTAATTTATATGTACAAGTACCATGATGGGGAAATGAATTCTAATTCTCCCTCATCCCTATTGTTACCCACATGGTTATTATGGCATGTGTTATAATTAACTGTTGTTCACATGTCTATGTACACTAGTTGTTTTACTGTAAGAACCGTAAGTTTATGGGTAACGTAATTTTCATTTAAACAATGTGTTTACCCCAAAATTTCGTTTTTCAAAGGAGCAAGTGTAGTACCGAGATTGTAATCAAAATTACTTGGCTAGATTACAATTTGAAAACTTTTCGCAACATGATTGTAGAAACGTTGCCCTGGTTTCATTGTGAAATCCTTGATAATATGTAGGAAGACACAACTGTCTTACCTCAATTCTAAGTCAGCACGACCTAATTACATTATTCAGTACGCTGTACGATGTAGCAAGCAAACTAGAACACGAAAGGTACTGTAATACAGGAAAACGCTGAAGTAGTAATTTTCAACATATATAATCTCAAGTAGCGATTACATTCATATTCACGATCATCATGAAGATTCCGTCGTTAAGTGCTATCTGAGAAGAGTCTATACTAGTAACTTAGCCGAAGCTGTTACAGAATATATTCGTGCTTAGTTTCACTCCTACTGATAAAAGGTGAGTCGTTCTGACTATAATAAATTCGACACGTTTATTCAGACAAGCAAAGTCTAAACCAAATATTCAGGCGTGCAGAATTCCGAAGCCATTGAGATTATATAGAAGGCATGACGATTATATCCATCAGAAATTAATTGTGAATCATTAATACCAGCTTGTATATATGTGTGTATATAATAACCGAATACATATTCCTAGTCATTAGTGACTGGCGGTTATTGAATAGGACTGATCCCCCTTTCGAATCCCTGTATAACATTCTGAAATTTGTTCATGGTGACAGCGCTATCCCTTACAAACGTGCAGTTAAACGACGGCGGCGTTAAGGTAATATGAATGGCGCCTACGCGTTGCTCAGGTAACCTAGGCACTAAAATATTCGATATCCAGCCTCATTGAATTGAATATGGTATCCAAAAGTGACTTGTGCCTACAGCTTGTCCGTGATAAATTTTGGGTTCGAAACATGACTTTCACCAACTGAAGAAATTTGTGTATTTGCCGTCGACCTCCAGGTTATGTGTATTGATAATGTCCTCGAAACCTGACTCGAGCCAAGTAATGAAATTCCTTTATTTTCTCTTGACATTCAGGCTCTCACTACTAAATATGTGGTCCGATAGTGATTTGCGCCAACTGAATAAATTCGTGTATAGTCGTTCGTCCTACAGACTATCTGTACTGAATACAGGCTCGAAACATGTCTCCCTCAAAGTGATTAAATTCGTGTAGTGGCAATCAATGTAACCCAATCTGTGAAGAAATTTGTCTCGAAATATAATACGGATATTTGCGATCGACCTGCAGCTTCAATGTGCAGAATATCTGCATCAAATATGACTTGCTCCAACTCAAGAAATTCGTTACTGGAGCTCGACATACAGCCAATGTGTGATGAATAAGAGCTGAAAACACGACCTGTTCCATGTGATAAAATTAATGTATTATATTGTTGCATTCAACATGCAAATTAATTGGTCTGATTATTTGTTCCAAACATGACTTGCGCAAACATAAGGAATAAGAGTATATGAGCTAGACCTACAGTCTGTGCTAGATATGGACTAGAAACATAACTCCCGCAATGTGGCGAAATAAGTGTACTGGATTGTGAATTGGAAGCTATCAGTAATTATTGGCTAAAACATGATTTGCTCCAACAAGAAATTCATGTTTTGGCGATCGATTTAGAGCTTAACTGTGTTAAATAAGAGCACGAAGTTTGAATTGCCCCAGCTAAATTTATAACAGATTTGGCGCTCGGCATGAACCATACCTCTGCTGATAATTGGCTGCAAACTTGTGTTTGGCCAGAACATGTAATTTTTGTTTGAGTCCCCGACCTAGAGCCAATAAATTCCGAATAAGGGCTGGAAACATGACTCGCGCCAAGTGATTAATTTCTATTATTAGCGCTCGACATGCAGCCTAGCTGTGCTGAATAAGGGATCAAACCACGACTTGCACCAACTGAAGAAATTCGTGTATATTCGTTTCACCTACAGTTTATCCGAGCTGAATATGGGCTGGAAACTTTAGAAGCTCCAAGTGATGAAATTTATTTAATGGCAGTCAATCTACACCTAATCTGTACAGAAAATTGTTTGGAAAAATGACTTTCGACAAGTGATGAAATTCGTAAATTTGGGAATGTCATGCAGCTTATCTGTGCTCAATACGGTCTTGAAACAAGGTGCTCCAGCTAAATGAAGTCGTGTTTTGGCGCTTGATATAGAGCCTATCTGTGATGAATAAGGACTGGGAACATGACTCCCTCCAAGTGATGAAATTCGTGTATTGGCATTCGACATATGCTAATCTGTGCTGAGTATGGACTCAATATATTAATGCCGCCAACTCAAGAAATTCGTGTATTTGCACTCGAACTACAGTCTATCTGTGCTCAATATGGACTCGAAAATTAACTCGCGGAAGGTGATGAAATAAGTGTACAGGAGCTTGACATAATCACATCGGTTCTCAGTATGGGTTCCAACCATAATTTCCGCCAAATGAATATATTAGTGAATTTGCGCTCTGTACAGAATATGAACCCCAAACATGACTCGCGCTAAGTAATGAAATACGTGTATAGAGCTTCGACATGTGGGTTTACAGCCTTTAGGCCAGTTTGGCAGGAACAATAGCCCAGTCACGCGACGGCAATGTCTCTGGCAAGTTCTTAGATGTAAGGTGCCATTACTTTCCCCAGCCTTTAGACGTTCCCACTTTCGTCGCCAAATGCCTCCACGTCAGCAACGACATGAGAGACCCTAGCAGCGAAAGGTGGTACTGTTGGCAAGAATGATGTCTGGTAATTTTGGAGAAATGGCTAATACCAAGCCATTTAGGTATTTTTACATGCCGCACATCTAAAACGTGGGAACGACTGTGACATTCAGGTTATCTGTTACGATTATGTGTTCAAAACATGACTTGCGCCAACCTATGAAAATAAAGTATTTATGCACGACCAACAGATTATCATTGTTGCATGTGGTTTAAAAAAACAAATTGCGCCAACTGAAGAAATATGTGTATTGGAGCTCGACCAACAGTCTATCGGTGCTGAATATGGTCTCGAAGTATGACATGCGCTAACTGAATAAACTCCCGTTTTGCCGCTCGACATGAAGCGAAATAAGGTTGATAATGGTCTCCAAACATGACTTGCGCCAAATCAAATAATTCGTGTATTATTGCTCCATCTCTAGTCTATCTGTGCTGAAAAAGGGCTCGAAACACGACTTGCGATGGGTGATGAATTTCTTTTATTTACGCTTGACAAGCAGCCTATCTGTGCTGAATAAGGATTCCAAACTAAACCTTCGCTAACCAAAGAAATTCGTGTATAGTCGTTCGAACTAAAGCCTATATGTGCTAAATATAGTCTCGAAACATGACTCGCTCCAATTGATGAACTTTGTATCATGGCACTCAATTTATACCCAATCGGTGTAGAAAGTTGTCTCGAAACATGACTTGCGACAAGTGAAGAATTTCGTATATTTGCGACCAACATACCGCTTAACTGTGCTGAGTATGAGCTCCAAACATGACGTGCACCAACTTAAGAAAGACCTGCACTTGCGTCCAACATTAAGACAAATCTCTGACGATTAAGGCCACGAAAATTGAGTACCTCAAAGTGACGAAATTAATGTATTAGCTTTCTACATACAGCTTATCTGTGCGGAATATGTTCTCCAAACATGACTTCCGCCAACTCCAGAAATTCTTCTATTTACGCTGTACATACAGTCTAAATGTGCTCAACATGCGCTCGAAACCTGCCTCGCGTAAAGTGATGAAATAAGTGTATTGTTGCTCGACAATAAGTTGAACTATTCCGTTTGTGTTCGAAACATGACCTGATTCAACACATTAAATTCTGGCTTTGGAGCTCGCCCTACAGATCTTTAGTACTATGACTAGCGCCAAGTGAAGATATTCGAGTTTTTGCCTTCGATATCCACCCAAACTGATTTGAATGTGATCCAAAAGGGACTTGTTTCTACGGCTTGTCTGCGATGAATGTTCGCTCGAAACACGACTTTCTCCAAGTGAAGAAACCCCTCTATTTTGCTCGACCTATTAACTATGTGGATTGATGTCCTCAAAACTAGAGTCGTACCAAATGATGTAATTCCTCCATTTTCGCTCGAAATGCAGCCCTTCACATCTAAATACGTGGTCCGATCATGATTTGCGCCAACTGAAGAAATTCGTGTATAGTCATTCGTCGTAGAGCCTATCTGTGCTGAATATAGACTCGAAACATGACTTGCTCCAAGTTGTTAAATTCGTGTACTGGCACTCACCCTACACCCAGTCTGTGCAGAAAATTGTCTCAAAAGTGACTTGCTACAAGTAATGTAATTCGTATATTTGCGATCGACATGCAGCTTAACTGTTCAGAAAAAAGGGCTACAAATATGACTTGCTCCAACTCAAGAAGGTCGTTACTGGCGCTCGATATACAGCCCATATGTGATGAATAACAACTGGAAATACGACTCGCTCCAAGTAATGAAATTAATGTATTGTAATTCAACACGCAGCATAGTTGTGTTGATTACTTATTCCAAACATAACTTGTGGAAACTCAAGGAATAAGAGACCTACTGTCTGTCTGTGCTAATTGATTTCAGTCCCACCAAATGATAAAAGTCCTTTACTTTCGCTCGACATCTAGCCTCTCATGTTCGAGAATCCCATGTTTTTAACACATGTTCGCAACAAATATCCTAACTGTCGCCGTCGGTCCCTTGTCGTAGATTTGTGAAAAAAAAACTAAATGACATGAAGCGGTCATTTCTGCAATATTACTTGACAGCGTTCTCGACAAATAGTTTCACGTTTCGCCGCTAGGATCTCTGGTGTCTTTGCGGACGTGGATTCATCTGGCGACAATCGTGGGAACCACTAAGAACGTGCACAGGATGCAGCGTGCCAGATCCATAACATTTTCCCGCCTGGGCTATTGTTCATGCCTAACTAGCCTAAGAGTTGTACATGTGAATGATCGTGAATATCGAGCCCGTATACACGTAATTCAACAGTCATTTTTGAGCTCATATTCTGCGCAGATAGGCTGTAGGTCGAAGGCAACTACACGAACATTTTCAGTTGGCGCAACTCATGTTAGAAACTTGTATTGAGGACTGATGAGATGCATGTCAAACTCTAATACACTTATTTCTTCAGTTTCAGCGAGTCATGTTAGGAGTCCATATTCAGTACAAAAAGAGTGTAAGTCGAGCGCATACACACGAATTTATTAATTTGGCGCAAATCATGTTTACACCCTTATTCAGAATATATAAGATATAAGTCGAATGCCAATACAGGAATTTCATCACTTGGAGTTTGTAATGTTTCCAGGCCTTATTCGTGACAGATAGGCTGTATGTCAAGCGCATATTCAGCACAGTTAAGCTACAAGTCGTTGGTAATTATACGAATTTCGTCACTTGTCGGAAGTCATGTTTCCAGACAAATTTCTCTACAGTTTGGTTTTAGATAGAATCTGATTAAACGAATTTCATCACTTGTAGCGCGAAATGTTTCGAGGCCATATTTAGCACAGAAAAGCTGTAGGTCAAAAGAATATACACCAATTGTTTCAGCGGGAGCAATTCAAGTTTTAATCCATTATTCAATACAGATAGGCTGCATGTCGAGCGCTTATAAATGAATTTCATCACTTGGCACGAGTTATGATCCTAGCCCTTATTTAGCAGAGACTGGCAGGAGCAATCAAACACGAAACACTTGATTTGTATCAAGACAGGTTTTGAGCATTTTCAAACTAAATTGACCACAACTGACCACAAGTACGCTCATTGACTAGCGCGAAAACAGATATTAATTCAGATGGCGAAAGTCATACTACGAGGCCATATTCAGCACAGATAAGACGAAGGTCGAGCGCCAATACGTGAATTAATTTAGTTGAAGGAAATAATTTTTTAACCCATATTCAGTACAGATAGGGTGCAAGTCGAGAGATAATACACTTATTTCGTCACATGGAGGGAGTTATGTATCTAGTCCATATTCAACACAGACAGACTTTAGTTCGAGCGCATAAACACTTATTCCTTGATTTTCGTAAGTCATGTTTGTAGCAAATAAATAAGCTGCATTTAGCATTACGGTCTATGAATTTGATCACAAGAAGCGAGTCACGTTTCCAGTTCTTATTTATTATATATGGGCTGTTTATCGAGCACCAATAACGACTTTCCTGAGTTGGAGCTTGTCACGTTTAAAACCCATTTTCTGCACAGTTAAGCTAAAACTCGAAAGCAAATATACGATCTACATCACTTATAGACTTGTTTCGAGATTACTGTTTTGCACAGATTGGTTGAATGCCGAGTGCCAGTGCACTTGGAGCGTGTCATGTTTTGGGTCTATATTTAAAACAGATTGGCTATATACACGAATATCTACATTTGCGCGGAATGTATGAACACCATATTCAGGACAGAGAGGCTGCTTGTCAAGAGCAAATAAAAAAATTTCATTATTTGGCGCGAAAGGTTTTTCGAGTTTTTATTCAGCACAGATAAGATGAAGTTTGAGCACAAACAATGATCCCGAATATTTTCTATGCAGTTTGTTTGTAGATTGCAATTAAACAGATTTCATAATTTTTATCGCGAAAAGTTTCGAGACAATTTTTAGCATATAATTGCTTCAGTTGGTGCAAGCCACGTTTTAGTCACTTATTAAGTACACCTTGGTTGCATGTCGAGCGCATATATGTTTAGAGTAATTTATCAACACAATAAAACTTCATGTCGAGCGTCACAAAGGATCTTATTAAGTTGGCTCAAGTCATAAATCTCGATCATTATCTGCAAAATTATACAGTAGTTCGATCGCCAATACAGGAATTTCTTCAGTTGGCGCAATTCACATTACGAAATCAAAGGCAGCACAGATAATCTGTAGGTCGAACTTCAACACTCTTTTATCATGGGTTGTCGCAAGTCTTGTTTTGAAAACATAATCCTAACTGATCACCTCAGTTTCACCGTCAATCAATTGTCGTAGATTTTGTGGCAATAAACATTTATATAAGTGGTGAGGAAGCGGTCATTTCTGCAAAATTACCGATCAGACTTTTCGACAAATAGTTCCACCTTTTGCCGGTAGGATCTCTGGCGTCTATGCGGACGTAGAGGCTCCTGGCGACGAAAGAAGGAACCACAGAGAAATTGCCCAGGATACAGTGTACCAGATCCATAAGGGTATCGCATCGTGGGCATTTGTTCTTGCCTTACTCGCCATAGAGCTATATAGTAATGAATAAATCTAAATGTCAGTCCTGTATACACGTATTCCATTACCTAGCGCGAGTCGAATATCGAGCTCATATACTGAACAAATAGGCTGTATTTCGAGCGTTGACACAAGAACATGTTCAGTTCGCCGAAATGACGTTCGGAGACTTTTGATTACCGATGAGTCGTATGTCAAGCCTTAAGACAATTGCTTCATCACTATTCGCAAGTCATGTTTCCAGTTCATACTAAGTACAATTAGACAGTGAGCCGAACTTAAATACACGTATATCTTGATTTGGCGCAAGTTATTTTTAAACCCATATTCAGAACAGGTAAAATGTATGTCGAATTCCAATACACGAATTTCATCACTTGCAGTGAGTCATTTTAACAGGCTTTGTCACGGATAGGCTGAATGTCAAGTGCTAAAAGACTAACTCTTTGAGGTGGATTAAATCATGTTTGTAGCCCATATTCAGCACAGTTAAGGTGCAAGTTGTTCGCAATTATACGAATTTCATCACTTGCCAAAGTCTTGATCCCGACAATTTTCTATGCAGTTTGGTTGTAATTAGATTGCCATTAAACAGATTTCAACACATTTAGCGCGAAACGTTTGGAGTACATTTAGAGCACAGAATTGCTTCAGTTGGTGCTAGTCACGTTTTAGCCACTTATTCAGTACAGCTAAGCTGCATGTCGAGCGCATATATGTTCAGAGTCATTTATCAACACAATTAAGCTTCATGTCGAGCGTCAGAAAGGACCTTATTAAGGTGGCTCAATTCATAATGCGAAAAATGTTTTGTAAAAGTTAGACTGTAGTTCGAGCACGAATACACGAATTACTTCAGTTGGCGCAATTCATATTAGGAAATCATATGTAGCACAGATAATCTGTAGGTGGAACATCAATAGTCTTTTAACATGGGTTGCGCAAGGCATGTTTCGTACACATAATCCTAACATAACCTCAACGTCACCGTCGATCTCTTGTCGTAGATTTGTGGCAAGAAACATACATAAATGGCGAGGAAGCGGTAATTTTTGCAAAATTACATGAAAAACTTTCGACAAATAGTTCCACCTTTTGCCGCTAGGTTTTCTGGCGTCTTTGCAGACGTGGAGGCACCTGGCGACGAAAGTGGGAACCACTAAGAAATGCCCAGGATGCACTGTACTAGATCCGTAACGGTCTCCGGTCTGAACTATTGTCCATCCCTTACTGGCCTTAGAGGTTTATACTAATGAATGAACCTAAAGTTCGGTCCCGTATACAAGTATTTCATTACTCAGCGCGAGACGTGTATTGAGCTCATATACTAAACAAATAGGCTGTACTTCGAGCGTTAATACACGAACTTCTTCAGCTGGCCGAACTCATGTACGGGGGCTGTTTTGATTACCGATGAGTTGCATGTCAAGCTCTTAGACTATTATTTCATCTCTATTCGCGAGTCACATTTCCAGTCTATGTTCAATACAGATAGACAGTGAGCCAATCGTAAACACACAAATTTCTTGATTAGGCGCAAATTATGTTCAAACCCATATTCAGAACAGATAAGATGTATGTCGAATGCCAATACACGAATTCCATCACTTGCAGTGAGTCATGTTATCAGGCTTTGTATCAGAAAAGCTGTATGTCAGGAGCATAACACGTACACTTTGAGGTGAATTAAATCATTTTTGTAGCCCATATTCATCACAGTTAAGGTGCAAGTAGTTCGTAATTATATGAATTTCATCACTTGTCAAAAGTTCTGATTCTGGCAATTTTCTGTGCAGTTTGGTTATGGATAGATTGCCATTAAACAGATTTAATCACTTTTTGTTTAATTTGTGCAACTCACGTTTTAGTCACTAATTCAGTACACCTTGGCTGCATGTCGAACGCATATATGTTTAGAGACATTTATCAACACAATTAAGTTTCATGTCGAGCGTCACAAAAGATCTTATTAAGTTGGCTCAAGTCATAAATCTCGATCATTTTCTCAAAGATATACTGTAGTTCAATCGCCAATACACGAATTTCTTCAGTTGGCGCAATTCACATTACGAAATCAGAGGTAGGACAGATGATCTGTAGGTCGAACTTTAATACTCTTTTATCATTGGATGTCGGAAGTCTTGTTTTGAAAACATATTTCTAACTAATTACCTCAATGTCACCGTCAATCACTTGTAGTAGATTTGTGGCAATAAACATTTTTATAAGTGGCGAGGAAGCTGTCATTTCTGCAAAATTACCGATCAGACTTTTCGACAACTCTGGCGTCTTTGCGGACGTAGAGGCTCATGGCGAAGAAAGTTAGAACCACTGAGAAATTGCGCAGGATGCAGTGTACCAGATCCGCAACGGTATAGTGTCGTCCGTCCTATATATAGGACGCACGCTTCTCAAAGGTTAAACGGTTAGTAATAAACAGGCATGTGGATTAATGACTTGTCCAATTTCTTTTAAAAAATCTTCTAAAATCATTAAACTTTCAGCACCATAATTTATAGATAGCAAATATAAAATGAGACAGCGTGTAATGGAAACATTTTGGTTAGATGTGGATAACAGACAAATTGCTGTAATATTTCTTGCCTTACTCGCCATATAGCTATATAGTAATGAATAAATCTAAATGTCAGTCCCGTATACACGTATTACATTACCTTATGCGAGTCGTGTATCGAGCTCATATACTGAACAAATAGGCTGTATTTCGTGCATTGGTACACGAACGTGTTCAGTTCGCCGAAATGATGTTCGGGGACTGTTTTCATTACCGATGTTTTGCGTATCAAGCCCCAAGACAAATCCTTCATCACTATTCGCGAATCATGTTTCCAGTTCATACTAAGTATAATTAGGCAGTGAGCCTTTATCTTGATTTGGCGTAAGTTATTTTAAAACCCATATATAAAACAGTAAAATGTATGTCGAATTCCAATATACGAATTTCACACTTGCAGAGAGTCATGTTAACAGGCTTTGTCACAGATAGGCTGAATGTCAAGTGCAAAAAGACGAACACTTTGAGGTAGATAAAATCATGTTTGTAGCCCATATTCAGCACAGTTAAGGTGCAAGTTGTTCGTAATTATACGATTTTCATCACTTGCCAATGTCTTGATCCCGACAATTTTCTATGCAGTTTTGTTGTAGTTAGATTGCCATTAAAACAGATTTCAACACTTTTAGCGCGAAACGTTTGGTCTACATTTACAGCACAGAATTGCTTCAGTTGGCGCAAGTCACGTTTTATTCACTTATTAAGTACAGCTATGCTGCATGTCGAGCAAATATATGTTCAGAGTCATTTATCAACACAATAAAGCTTCATGTCGAGCGTCAGAAAGGACCTTATTATGTTGGCTAAAGTCATAATTCTCAATTTTTTTTGTAAACGTTAGACTGTAGATCGAGCAAGAATACACGAATTTCTTCAGTTGGCGCAATTCATATTACGAAATCATATGTGGCACAGATAATCTGTAGGTCGAACATCAATAGTCTTTTAACATGGTTTTGCGCAAGGCATGTTTCGAACACATATTCCTAACATAACCTCAATGTCACCGTCGATCACATGTCGTAGATTTGTGGCAAGTCTGTCATGTAATTTAGCTGAAATGACCGCTTCCTCGCCATTTATGTATATAAATGGCGAGGAAGCGGTCATTTCAGCTAAATTACATGACAGACTTTTGGCAAATAGTTCCACGTTTTGTCGCTAGGTTCTCTGGAGTCTTTGCAGACGCATAGGCACTTGGCGACGAAAGTGGGAACCACTAAGAACTTGCCCGTGGTGCAGTGTACTAGATCCGTAACGGTCTCCGGTCTGGGCTATTGTTCATGCCTAACTGTCCTTAGAGGTATATACTAATGAATGAACCTAAATGTCGATTCCGTATACACGTATTTGATTACTCAGCGCGAGACGTGTATTGAGCTCATATACTGAACAAATAGGCTGTACTTCGAGAGTTAATACACGAACAACTTCAGTTGGCCGAAACCATGTACAGGGGCTGCTTTGATTACCGATGAGTTGCATGTCAAGCTCTAAGACAATTATTTCATCTCTATTCTCGAGTCAGGTTTACAGTCCATATTCAATACAGATAGACAATAAGCCAAGCTTAAACACACAAATTTCTTGATTAGGCGAAAATTATGTTTAACAGATCAGATAAGAAGTATGTCGAATGCCAATACACGAATTTCATCACTTGCAGTGAGTCATGTTAACAGGCTTTGTAACAGAATTGATGAGTGTCAAGAGCATAACACGTTCTCTTTGATGTGTATTAACCCTTAGGCGGCTAATGTCATATATATATATATATATATATATATATATATATATATG
>Ga0268261_10000235_pt1 | contig 33728 bp, 31 predicted proteins | sample TergutNc150P1_FD_190353 | JGI IMG/M metagenome (GOLD analysis project Ga0268261, IMG submission 190353) | Nasutitermes corniger P1 segment gut microbial community from laboratory colony in Florida, USA - Nc150 P1 (SPAdes) (version 2) | ecosystem: Host-associated > Arthropoda: Insects >... | reverse complement strand
CTGATCCGGGACAAGACGTTCAACTGGCAACTGTTCTGGAAAACGAGGCCGCAGCTGGACTCGTGATTTCCGGTGAAACCTCTCACCATAAGCTGCGTGTCGTCCGTGATTGACCGCAGTTGGGTCACAAGCCGCACAGTCGCAACGCGCCGGGAATTGCCCAAAACTATCGGCAAGCGGTAAGCTAAGCGAGTTTTAACAGCATCGGGGTGTTTTAAACAACACTCCCTCAGAGCGTTCGGTATCACACTGAAGCAAGCTTTCGTGTGATACGCTCTCTAACCCTCGGGGTGTTTTAAACAACACTCCCTCAGAGCGTTCGGTATCACACTGAAGCAAGCTTTCGTGTGATACGCTCTCTAACCCTCGGGGTGTGGCGCAGCTTGGTAGCGCGCGTCGTTCGGGACGACGAGGCCGCAGGTTCAAATCCTGTCACCCCGACTCGAAAATTTGTTCGAGATGTTACTCGGACGAATTTATGACTCGGCATGTTGCTGCAGGATTTGGGAGGAAGCAACCCCGGTGGGCTTGCGACGGTTCCTGTCACCCCGACCAACCATCTTTAGCCGCACGGCGTTTCTGCACGCGGGCAATAACGTAAAGTTCTACGCCGAAGCCCGGGTACCAAGGTCTCACGTTCCCTTGGCCTACCCGCGAACCACGCTTCAACCCCACTAAAACAGATCGGTAACCCGTGATTAACGACGTGACAGAGCGCAAAACTGCCGCTAATACCCTGAATAACACTAACCGTCCGGCGACGACGCTGCTTGACAATTCTCTCCCACACAACAAGGTCCACCACGTTTCCGCTGGTGATCAGTATTTAGCTAGCAAGCTTAAAGCTAGCCGCCGAGTTTCTATCGCGAAATTTATTGGCTTTTCCACTCTTGGCCTATTCTTATTCTTAGCCCCAATTCCCACCGGCACCGGCGCGTTTAACATTCCGCTGGGCGTGGCAATTAGCTGGTTGGAATCCAATGTGTTCCAACAAGAAAATTTCGATATCGGCGTCATTTTGCTACTAGCCGTGACCACAATATCGGCGCTTGGCTCGGCATTAGCCAGGGTTAGCAGTTTCGGTGAAAACAATGCCTGGTTAAAGCGTGCCTTTAAGACTGGCCCGGTTTATCTGGTATCTCGTATCTTGGCTGCGGCTTTTGCTTGGATGATTTTCACCGGCGCCGGACCAGAATTCATCGTCAATGATTTTACCGGCGGGGTAATGCTCAGCATTGCGAGCCACTTAATTGCGGTATTCATTTTCCTAGGTTTCGCAATTCCCATCCTGACCGATTTCGGCGTGATGGAATTTGTTGGCGCATTAGTTTCCAAAGTAGTACGCCGACTCTTCACTTTGCCCGGTCGCGCCGCAGTTGATTTAGTGGCTAGCTGGTTTGGTAGCTCAGTTGCCGGTGTTATCCTGACTCGCGATCAGCACGAAAAGGGCTACTATTCTGGGCGCGAAGCCGCAGTTATCGCAACTAACTTTGCCTTTGTTTCCTTACCGTTTAGCTTTGTTATTGCGAACACTATCGGGATTCAAAACCATTTCTTGGCCTGGTACTTAATTATCTGCGCAGTTGCTATTGTGCTGGCTATTGTCACACCGCGCATTTGGCCATTGCGCGGGCTTACTAATACCCACCTACGCCGGGCGCCGTCAGCAGATATCGCCGAGACCCCGGCTACCGGCTCCCGCATCCGCCACGGCTTTGAGCAGGGCGTGGCGCGCGCCGAGCGATCCACGTTCCGGGAAGTGGCCCGCACCGGGTTGCGCACTTATGTGGACATCTATGCCGATCTAATCCCGGTAATTTTAGCTTGGGGTACCCTCTCCCTGGCTATTTTCGAGTTCACTCCGGTATTCCAGTTCATCTCCCAGCCGATGGGTTGGTACATGTCACTGTTCGGTATCGAAGGCGCGATGCAATTCGCCCCAGCAGCCCTGATCGGCTTCTTGGACATGTTCCTGCCCGCCATCCTGGTCGCTGAGCCCTACGCCGCCCTGTCCACCCAGCTCATCATCGGCGGTTTGGCCATCGTGCAAATCATCTACATGACCGAAACCGGGGTGACCATCCTTAAATCACGGATGCCGCTGAACTTCGGCAAGCTCTTCGCTATCTTCATGATTCGCACCCTGATTGCAATTCCGCTGCTCACTGCGGCAGTTTGGGGTGCTACCCAACTCGGCCTGTTCTAATTCAGAATAAGGCACGATGCCATAAACCCGCCTAACGGGTAATTAAGAGTGGAGCTGGTCAAAAGGTTTAAGACCGGCTCCACTTCTTTTGCCCGATGTTACTGAACAGCAGGGCAGATGAACCGGAAGCTTCGGCAGGTACCGCCGGTTGCAGACCATCCCGGATCCGCTGCGCCACATTCCAGTCCAGAGTGCCATACTCCGAAAACGTGATCATGGTGAGCACCAGGCAAACGGCCTGCACGGAAACCCCCAACACCACGGAAGTGATCATTAAACCTTGCGGAATCGGGTCCGCAGCCGCTGCCACGCTATCGGCAACCATCGGCGGTTCCAAAGTAGGATTGGCAAACAGCACCAAGAAAAACAGGATCACGGCGACGTCCATGATGCCGGAGGCGATAATGGTCAACATCATGTTGCGGCGGACAATGATGCCCAATAGCCCGATAAAGAACAACAAAATTGCCACGATCTCGCCGCTCAGCGGGCCGCTATTCACCCAGGATAAAACCGAAGCCACAGATTGCATAGGTTACTCCTCGGCCGCAAAGAATAAGAAGATGATTGACAACCCACAAAATACTTTAATACCTAGCAAAGTATTCATCGCGATCATGAAAATCGGGTAAGTAAAATCACTCCGCAGGCTTAAGGCGTAATACCCCATCACCGATAATACAAAGGTGACAAATACGATTTTCTCGATATTCTCCATTGCCTTAGTACGACCGCCACCATAAGGCCGAATCAGGTACCGGCCCACCACCACGGCCGCTAGCACGCCGCCGCCCTGAAAACCGCCGCCGGGTGTGAACGGGTCCCCAGCAACTAGGGCTAGCCCAATAACCACAAACAGCGGCAGGATCACCCGGATACCAGTGCGTAACGTGGGGTGGCTGAGGTTGGTAGCCGGATATGAGGTCGCGCCATGATGCCCGGAGGTATCGGTCAAGTGGACCACGGCGAGCACCGCTACCAGCAACATGGAGGCTTCCAGTACGGTATCAAACACCCGGAAGTCCAACAGGATGGATGAGATTGGATTAACGATGCGAGGCGAGTCGAGATAGGCCTGCATCACCGCAGCGTGAAGTGGCGACTGGGAGATGCCAGGGTTGCTGACTGTATACCAAATCATCAATCCGCAAGTCAGAGCTAGCATAACTGCGGCCCACCAGCGTATCCGGACTAACTCCCGCAGCGGAGGCAAGGTGATATCCGAATACTTACGGATAGTTAACACCAACATGATGGTGCCCAAGGTCGAGGCGACCACCGCCTCAGAAATGGCCACATCGGGCGCATGGTAAAGCAGATAAGCCAACGAGGCCCACAACCCCATCACCGAAGACAGGATGATGGCATGTTTCAGACATGAAGCCGCGATGGTCAGAAATGCGAAAGCCAGAATCAGGATGAAGACCAACTGGGCGAGCACCATAACTCAGGCCTCCCCATCCTGGCGCGCCCGGGATAACGTTTGCCCAGACACGATCGGAGTTACATAAATAATTATGACTAGCAGCAAAATAGCTTTCGCTGAAAACCAAGTAATCCCAGATCGCAAGATGAGGCCAATCAGGATAAACAAGAATGCCACGGTGTCTATTTTGGTGGACGATAAAACTTTCATTGTGAATCGCTTAAACCGTAAAACCCCAATTACCCCGACTAGCAGGGCAAAGGTACCCAGCAGAATTAAGACATTGCCTGCCCAATAAGTCCAAGGCATTTCACTCCAGTTCATCTGCCCCCACCTCTTCTACCGCATAAGCCCCGTCTACCGCATAAGCCCCGTCTACCGCATAAGCCCCGTCTGCCACATAGACTCCATCTACCGGATAACTGCCAGCGGGCTTATTCCCCTTTGCAGCCCGCCCCCGGCTACCTGTATCAACTAGATAATCAGATAAAGCGGTAACCCCGATGAAAGACAACAAGATATATACAATGGCAATATCTAAATAGAAATAATTATCGGTAATCGCGGCCCAAAGCACGATCAGAATTGCCACTTTGCCCGAGACCACGTTGTAGCCCAAGAGTCGATTCCAGCGGTTATCTCCCCTGATTAACGCGAAGCCCGTGACTGCGGCGGCCAGCGTAATGATGATTGCAATAATTTCAAGAAAGGTCATCATCTGCCCCCGGTAGCCAGTTACGCGGATCAAGGTCGGAAAGTTCCACCGGATTAGAAGTCTCACCGGGCGGTACACCTTCACCTCGAGGGTTATGCGGTACGGGCCGGGCCCCAAATATTGGATTATTGAGGCCAGCAATCCCGCGTTCTAGCTGGGCACATCCAGCGCGGCCATCTTCGACTGTGGAATCAATTGATAACACCAAGATGTCATTGCCATCCCGCGCTAAACTCATGGAGCCGGGAGTCAAAATAATGGAATTGGCAAATAGGAATATCGAGAAATCATCTTCCAGTGTGGAGTGATAAACGTACTCCACAAAATGATCCCGGCCAGTGATGATAACCTTTAGCATCGCAACTGCGGCTAAAATAATTTGCCCGATTAGATAAGGGATGAAAATCAAACCGGCGCGGAAGCCTAACCACAATTCATCAGTATATGACCGGCCAATTACCAGGTGGGTAATAACTAAGGCAATAACACCGACGATAAGGCCACTGATGATGGTAAGTAAGTTGAAGTGTTCATTCATAATCACCCATACCGCAGCCATCGCAATCAGCAACGGAATTGCATGCCAAAGGTGGCGAGGTGCGTATCGGCGCTGGAATTCTTGTTCATCATCCAGGCCTAAATCATGGGCGATTACCGTATGCTTAACCGCCTCGGTTAGGCCAGTCAGTGTATGTTCTTTACCTGCCGGATATTCTTTAACCATTACAACACCCCCGGCAAAAATGCGAACAACAGCACTCCGACAAAGAAAATGGCGACCGCCGCGAAGGCATCGGGCAAGGCAAAAGACTTAGCCAAGCCATCGCGGAACCCGACAAAGGCCCGGCGCGGCCACCAACTACCGCGCGGCAACCACCAAATAAACGCACTGGCAAATAACAGGAGCCCAAATAGTTGCAAGGCTTTAGTCAGCATGGCAACTGCGGAGATACCGTAATAGCTACCAGTCAACACGCCCATCGCCTCGGTGCCGGTCATCCCGACTACCAGCACCAATACCACCATCCCGGCCAGTACGGCAGCGATGGGGCCCCGGATTGGGAAACGTTCGGGAGCTGTAGCCGACGCCGTCAAGGCGGGCGGTTCTGGCCCGGCCCACGGTAACGGTTCAGGTTCGACTTCGGAGCTGGTGCTATGCCGACCGTCGGGAAATTCTGAGGCACCTAACAGGGCTGGCCCCGAATCAGGTGAGCCTTCCGCTGAGTTTGCGAAGTCAAACACCCGAGATACCGGTCGCAATAGCGGCGAATTTTGGAGCCGCCCATTATCCAGGCCTTGATGCACGGCCGCAGTTATTACTGAATGATGCGGTACCAAAATCCGACCCATGATCAACGCGGTACCGAGGGTAACTACCCAGGTCACCGCTTCGATCCACGGATTACCACTGCCACTCATAATCCAATACTTAGAAATCCCCCCAGCGGTTAGCGGGATGCCAACCAGGGAAATCGCGCCAACTACCATCGCCAGAGCCACTAACGGATGCCGCCAAATCTCGTGGCGGATATCCGACAACTGGCTGGAATGGGTCTTTTCCACCAGCGCCCCCACGGCTAAAAACAGCAGTGCCTTGGCTAATGCATGAGTGAAGAGGTGAGCGATAAAGCCCCGGTCGGAAGTCGCGGTGCCGCTGCCGATGGCGATGAGCGCGAGCCCGGCTTGCGAGACGGTGGAAAAAGCCAGGACTAGCCGCGCATCGTGATGGGCAAGCGCCTTAGCTGCCCCGGCAAAAGCGGTCAACGTGCCGAGTGTGATTAGCAGCGGGCCAGTGTTGAGTGGCCGGAAAGCCCAGGCCACCCGGGCAATCCAAAACAGTGCTGCGGTTGAGATGAGGGACGAGGAAATCATCAAAACCGAAATTGGCGCCCCTGGGTTCCCATAAAACCTCGGCACATACGAAAATAACGGAAATAACCCTAGTTTGAGGCCCAAGCCGGTCAAGATCAAAGCAAAGGGAATTATCAATGACCGGGCCGGGACCAAGCCGGAATTTATGGTCTCGGTTATCAAAGACATGGAAAGTTGGCCGGTAGCTCGGTAGAGATAGCCTAAGCCGAATAAGAAGAAAGTCATGCCAACTATTTGGATCAGTAAGTAATAGAGGGCATCGTAAACCGAACGGACCTCCCGCCGATAAACGTTAAGCAATACCATTACTATAGTGACAACTTCCAAAACCACAAAAAGGTTAAATATGTCATTAGTCAAGAAAATGCCACTCATCAACCCCTGCAAAATGGCGTAGAGCAAAATCAATTTGTGGGTGGCATGTCTGAGTCCGCAAATGGTAGCCGCTAATAACAAAACCGCAGTCAGCAATACCAAACTGAGCGAAATCGGAGTTCCCGATAATTCGATATATAAATTGCGATCAGTCCCGCCTAGGGATTCAATCAATTCCCCGGCGCCTATAGCGCGAGGTAGCCAAAACAGCACATAAGCGATAGCAGCCAATTGACTAAGAATGATGATTACCCGCGCCGCCCTAATCGGCGCCCGATAAGCCACCACCCCCAGTAGCAGGGGCACTAACACCAGCAAAACCATCTTGGCTCTTATCTAACTTACAACACGGCTGACCCTAGGCTGCCCACCGGGTACCGGACCCAGAGGACAGCCTTTTTAGGTACTTCTAAGGCGTTAATGTACCAGCGACTATGGCCGCAGGGCGTCAACCTCGACTAAGCCACGGTGCATCCGACCGGGCACCAATAGCGTGGGGATGGTCACAGTGCGGATTTCTTCGCGAACTGTGACTCGACCAGCGGCCACGATATCGGCCACCTGGCTGGAATTTGCCAGCTCAAATACCTCGGCGATTTCGGAATCGGAATAGCCAAATTCGGCCAACCAGTCCTTTAGCTGCTGCTCAGCGGCGGCATCGGACGCCAAACCGTTTAACCAACCCTGGTTGCTCACTACCCCACCGGGCCGGTATCCGGTGAAAATTTCCCGCAGCAACTTCCAGTCGGTCGGGTCGGAGACCGGGCCATTTGCCCCTTCGTGAATCCGGATGGCAGTGAGTAAATTGGCGATAGTCACCGAATGTGGGAATTTAGGCTCCATCTGCCCGGTGACAGTGTTCAAAGTCATGATTGGGTAAACCAGGTAAGACATATTAGTTGCCTGGTCCAGCCCGGCTTCTGAAATATTGCGGTACATCTGGGCGCAAATAGCGCATCCTGGGTCAATTACTTCCAGAATCGTCTCTTTGGCCGGATCATAACCACCCTTGAAACTCGCAAATGGCGGTAAATATCGATCCGGCTGCCAGTTGGTGAAGCGCGAGGGGATGGTTTGGATGGTATCGGCGATGCCGCTAAATTCGTTGCGGAAAGCCTCAACGGGATGCCCAGCAAAAAGCGACTGACTAAAGGAGGGTACCTCTACCCCGATGCTGCACGATGCGGCCGCGAGAGTACACGCCTCAGCGTTGCGCTTATTGCAGGTGCCGTAAACTGCTAAATTGAGACCGGATCGCAACAGCACATACAGCGAAACAACAGTCGAAATCACCATCACCCAGGCCACCACGCTGATGATGCCGCTAACTGGTTTGACCCAGCGCGGCGCCCGGATAGCTAACGGTGCTAAGACGGTGTTTTTAACATCTTCCCCAAATGTAGTGTCACATTTGCGGAAAGTGGTCCGCCGTTTTACGCAATACCAGGCTTTTTTGAATAAGGGGCGCAGCTTATCTGCCAAGGCGCCGATCCAAGTATCGGCTCCGGCCTTGGTTTTGGAAATGATGGCAACTGGCACCCAAAGGACCAGCAGCACCAAAAATGAGGCTACGCAAACCATGCGGTCAACCTTATGGGTTAGAGGGTCTTAGACAGGCGAGTGACCATCTCAACGGCTTGGGCTATGTCCGAATCGTTATTATGAGCGCCCAAACTGAACCGCACCAATGGCGGTAATTTGAGTTGCTCTTCGAGCCAATGATGCGCGCAAAAGTGCCCGCTACGAACCATCACGTTAGCTTTGGACAGGAACACTGCGAACCGATGCCCGTCACCGCCCTTGGGCACCACCGTGATTAGCGAAGAGCCAGGCTTGCTAAGGATTTGGAATTTGCCGGTTGCAGCAATGCCGTTATAAAGGTTGGTACTAAGCCGGTGTTCCCTGGCCTCAAGAGATTCCCCTACCGCCTTTTCGTAACCGGCTAAATAATCTAAGGCAGCCCCTAGAGCGATGATTTCACCCCAGGCCTGTAAACCTGGTTCCAATAAGGCATGCGGCTCGGGTAATAAGTCATATGAATTCTCCCGAACAGCGGAAACTTGACCGCCACCCACAAAAGTCAAAACCAATGACAAAACTAATTCATTGCGAGCCACAATAACGCCCAAAGAGGCACCATAAATTTTATGCGCGGAAAAACAAATCGCATCCGCTTTAAGCCCGTGCAGCATGGACATGGCATGGGGCGCCGCTTGGGCCGCATCAATTATTACGATGCCACCGGCCCGATGAGTATCAGCAACTAGCGCATGCAGGTTGGCAAGCGCAGCCCCATCCACGTTATTCATCGCGGAAACTACTACTACGGCATCGCGCAGGTCTGCTTCGGTATAGAGCACATTCCCTGCGGCATCCCGATTCAGTAATATCCGCTGCGCACCCACCCGGTTGGCATATGCCATCGTGGATAGAAATACCGAATTATGTTCGGTATGTGTGGTAACTATCCGAGGGCGCTTTGGTAATTGATTAAGTAATAAGTTCAACCCATAAGTGGTGTTAAGAGTGAACGAAACTGAGTACTCGGCAGCGGGCAGACCGAAAGCGGCTAAAACTTTGGCGCGGACGGCTGCCACACGTTCATCTACTTTTAACCCCCAAGCATATTTGGCCCGCTCGCCACAGGCATTATAATTGTGGTAATAATCCGTTAACGAATCGATCACGGGTTGGGGCCGCAAGGTTTGGCAAGCCGAGTCGAGATAAACTTCTTTGGCAGGCAGGTATTCGAAGCCATATCGCCCGGCTGCGCCCATAACTCCCGGCACGGCGGCGGGCGCAACGGAACCCGCCGGGGCTTTAGTGGCACCAGGGTTGCTGCTGCGTCGTGAAAATATCATCGTTCAAACGTTATCCAAGGCCACGGACATTTTGGTTTCTAGGAAGGTTTGCCGCCGTTAACCAAATCGCCGTTAATCGATTTGGACTAAGCAGATTGGGCCGGAGCCAGAGTCAGCAGGGAGGCCAACAAGGCTTGCACCACCTTGGCAGTCTCAGCACGGATTGGATCGGAGCTACCCGGTTGCTCCATCAACTCGCGGAGCGCGGCTGCGGTTGCTGAGGGTAGGCAGGTTTCCGGCGCCCAACTAGCGAACCGATAACTCAGCAGTTTGGCGCGAGCCGGGCAGTCCGGGCGCAACGAGTTGAACCGCTCGGCCGCGATATCCACCTCTAAAACGTCGGCACCCTCGCAGGCGATCCGAACGGGATGCCAACCGGCCATCAGCGCCGCCGAGCGCTCACCGATTGTGCCCAAATGCGACCGGCCGAGACTTTTGGCCCCGCTATCTCGGTCGGAACTGAATCGCAGTTCGCCTTCTAACGGAAAGTAGAAGCGAGCCGCCCGCCAAGCTTGGCCAAAATTGTTCCCGGGCAGATGCGTGTCATAACTGCCATGCTTGGCCAAGGAGACCACCACCGGGCCGAACGTTGCCGAGCGAGTGCGCTCTTTTATCGAAGTTCTCATCAGTTGGTTACGAGCCTTAAGCCAGGAAAATCGGCATCGTCATCACGACGGCCAAAAACAGGCCAATTCCCAAGTCACGTTTCCACGGCAGGGAGCGCGTCGGTTCAAATTCTACTGACATAAGAATAAGGTTAAATACACCGCCGATGAATCCCGGCCAACCCGCTCGCTCAGGGCGCCAATCGCCACCTAACCTGGCAAGATAAAAACATGGCGCTCACCGGGACGTTGCATGTTGACTTGCGCGATGACGCAATTCGGCATTTAACCGCTGGCACTTCGGTGGATTTGCAAGGTCCGCCCGGTTCGGGGTGTTCGCTTTTGGCGCGGGCGATTTGCGATGAAATGCAAGATGCGGGCTGGCAAGTAGTTCGTTGCCAAGGCATCGCCGCGCTGCAAGATCGGCCATTAGAAGCGCTTTCCATCGCCGGTTTAGTTGCCCGCCAAGGTGGGCCTAACGGGCCAGCTACCCCGATTAGCGCTGCGGTGCAAGGCCTGACTTCCGCGCTCAAAGGCTCAGCCACGTTGTTAGCGATTGACGATGTGGAAGAACTGGACGAGATGTCAGCGGGCGCCATCACCGCTGCTCACGCAATCAACCGTTTCCCGATCCTCTCCACTTCGCACCCAACGCCCCGCCCGGTCCGCCCTGGCGGTTTGGTCACCGCAGCCATCCGACCTGGGGTGACTATCCAAGTACCGCCGTTGGGTTTTGTGGATACACAGACTTTGGTTTCCGAATTGTTGGGGGCGCCAATTGATTCCACTAGTTTCGCACGCATCTTTGCAGCATCGGGCGGTTTACCGGCAATAACGATGCAGATTGTGGATAGCGCGCGGCTGCATGGCACTTTACGGCTCGAAAATGGGGTTTGGACAGCAAAGTCGGAATTGTGGCTCCCCGAAATGTCGCGGGCAGTTGAACCATTATTGCATAACTTATCCCCGGAAGCCATAGATGGATTACATGCACTAGCTTTAGCCGGAACAATTGATATTAAAACTGCGCGTAAATTTGTAGATTGGTCAGTATTAGAAGAACTTGACGGATATAAGTTATTACAGTTTGTACCGCGCGGCGATGAAATACTAGTTAGCGTATTCCCGCAAGCAATTGTGGAATTCTTTAGGCATCACAATGTGGGCGCTCGGCATCTGCGCGTTGATGCCGCTGTGACCAGCGCGTTTGGGGATTCTGGCGAATTTAAACCTCGGCCTGCGGCTACTGGTTGGGGTGCCGGGCTACCGGGCGACGCGAGTGCGCTGAATTTGGTTAATCCCAATGCTGATAATGCAGGTTTGGTGGAGAACCGGTTATTGGTTGACCATTGGCATCGGGAGACTTTAGTGCGCAAAGCCGAATGGGAACAAAATCCCACTCCGCGCACCGCCGCCGCGTTAATTCGCACTATGCTAATTACCGGCGCGGATGCTGCCGCAATTGCCAGGGTAAGGGAGCAAACTCCGCGTACCGGCGATCATCGTGATTTAGCTGCCTTTGATAATTGGTATGCCTTATATACTGGCGTAGTCGAGCATAATGCTAAATCGGTACGGGATGTCTTTGACGAATCTCGATTGGATGCCGATGAATGGAGTGCCTTATCTGAGGCAATTGAAGACTTCATCGAACTGGAAACCGACCACTCGCCTGACCCCGCTGACCTAGAGCCTGCGGCTTTCGACGCCCCTTCGGACACCAAGGAAATTGTGAGCGCGGTGCGGGCCGAGTTGCTGCTGGCTCGTGGCCGCCCGGCTGAAGCACTCGCGGAAATTGAACGGGTTGGCGAACCCCGTACCGAGTTCGGCCGTAGCCGCAAAGGCGCTATCCCTTGGGCATTGTTACTGGAAGACGACATCACGGAAGCGGAGGCGCAGGCTAAGGATGCCTTGGCGAAAGCGCGGCATGAGCACGACATCGAAGGCATCGTCGGGGCCGCATATGTGCTCGCAGTGGCATATACCTTGCGCGGGCGCACTGCCGAACTGCGCGACTTGTTGGGGTCGGTGCTGAGTACCGGCATCTTGCCTGCGTTACAGCGGCCGCAACATGTGGCTTTGCTATCGATCGCGGCGGCGTTGGCAGCTAGCGAAGGGCGACCCACTACCGCGCGGTCATTGGCTCAACAGGCCTTGACCTTGCAAACTGGGCCTGGGCCGGTGCCGCTCGGCTCCCCTACTCAGGCTATTGCCGAGTTGGACTTGGCGGATCAGCCGCCATCGCAAGCCAAGATTGCCATCGCCAACCGGCTTTGGGCTGAAGCTCAAGAGTTGCTCGCAAAGCAGTACTTACTTTCCGGTTACATCTGCGGAGTCTTGGCTTATGTGGCAAATCCGGAGCATGAACGTGCTGAGGTTTTGGCAGCCACTTCCGCTCAGATTCCGGCGCCGCTGATTCGCCAGTTCGAACTGCTGGTCTCTGCGTTGGATAATGGCGAGCCGGACGCTTTAGTGGCGGCGGCTAATGAGTTGGCCGATGCCGGTCAAGTCTGGGCAGCTACCGTGGCTTATACGGCTGGCCTGGCCGCCCTGCGCGCGGCGGGCAACTCGGCCCAGGCTGCCATCGTGCATAACGAGGCTAAGCGGCGGCTGGATGTGTGGGGTCCCGATGCCTCCGCTGGCCTGCGCTCGGCCGCTGATGGAGCGGAACTCACCGCCCGCGAGGATGAGATTGCTCGCCTGGCCGCGACTGGCCTGTCGAATCAAGAGATCGCTCGGCGCTTGCTAATCTCTGTGCGCACGGTTGAGAATCACCTGCACCGGGTATTTAGAAAGCTCGGCGTGGATAATCGGGCCGGCATGTCTCGTGCTCTCGCCAATTAGGCATCATATTGAGCGATCTGCGGCGCATCGCTGCGCGGCGAAATAGTCTACCTATTACGCACGCTACGCATTGCTTGCATATCATCTCAATCCGACTCCTAATTGGAAGCCGCCAACACAGAACAAAGCCCCAACCCGTGGTCGAGTTGGGGCTTCGCTTCTGAAAACGTATTAGTTAAATTTCAGTTATTTAAGCGGAGAGAGCCTCAGCACGCAGCGCGCTCGGGGTCCGGCCAGTAGCGGCTTGAACTGCCCGGCGCAGTGCCAGAGCAGAACCAAAGCCGGTCAATACCGCTAGTTCATCCAACGAGGTGGAGGCGTAACGCGGGTCGCGCAAACGCAGCAGCACTTGGTCAACGCGCTTGGTCTGGATGAGTTGCGAAACAGACTGCTTCTCGCCCTCAAACAAGCGCTGCAACGAACGCTTGGACATGCCCAAGTGAGCAGCCAGCGTGGTGGGGCCAAGTTGCGGGTCAGCATAGTGAGTCGCAATGTAACGGATAACGTGCATCCGCTGCGAGCGACGGTTCCAGTCGCCACCGGAAGGTACAGCCAAGGTGGAAACGGTGCCGCTGATCAAAGATTCGAGCGAATCGGTAACCTGAGCGCGAACTGCCGGGGTCAGCGAGTCCACATCTTGACGCAGCAGGTCGAGGCCGAAAGCGGACAGTGCGGAGAGCAAAGCCGATTCAGTGCCGCCGCCAACAAACGGAGCGGTCTCGGCTAGGCCACCAAGTACTTCATGCTCAGCGGGAACGTCAATGATGACTACGCGGACTGCAGCATTAGCGGTGTAGCTGACGCCACCCCAACCGAGGACTAACGCGCCTTCGCGGCGGCGTAGGGTCAAAGTTTCACCGTGGGTCAGATCGCCGTGACGCAGGGTCACCTCGCCATCCAAGACAACCAGCAGGCGTAGAGTCTTATCCGAGCGGCCCCAAGATTCGGTGGTGGCCTGCATCTGCATCGGGCCGTGAACCAAGTAGCTCACATCAAACGCGCCAAAACGAGCGGTGCGCGCTTGCACGTGGAAATTGCTACCCCGAGCGATGGTGGGCACGGTATTGTTCCAGAGGGCTAAGTCCTCTTCGCCGCGCCATTCCCGTACCGAAACGCCGGTGCCGGGTTCGGGCTCAAAGGGGCAGTTGGCCGATGCCTTGTGTCCGCTTGGGCGAACGGCCGGCATGGCTAATTGTGAGCCAGCGGGGCTCACTTGCGACCCAAGAGTTTGGGCCGACCGGACTTTCCGGTCTAATTCGGTGGTGACGGTCATTCGTCCTCCTAAAAATGTTCTAGGAGTAGTGTTCCGTGTCGCGGAGGCGCACCAACCAACTTTTGCCGCCACCTGAGTAGGTTCGGTTGGCTAATTGAGTAGCCATGTTTTGGCGCACCAGCGCTTTTAGTCGGACTTTTGAGGACACTGACGCATCACAACGCGCCGGAATAAGTACTAATGAATAAACAAATCCCCGGTTATTTCGGTGCGTTTGCGGCAATCTTTAATAATTACTTACGAATTGTAGGTGGGATCAGAGTGTTCTACCAAACCCCGGCGGAGCGCTTCCATGATTTGGGATTTACTGGGGCAATCCACATCACCCAGGCCAGCGTTGTACGCCAAATCGCCTAACGTGATGCCCAGGGGAGACGGGGTAGAAAGCCCAGGGAACACTGCCGGGTAAAGTTCGATCTCCCGGACTCTTTCCCATACCTCTTGCGTAGGCTCATCGAGCAGGTTGAACAGTTCCCGGCGAATATCCAGTTCGTCCAGTTCAGCCGTAATGTCGGCCAACCGACGGGCTCCGGCAACCATGTCGAGTAGCTCAGCGATTTCCAGCATTACCGCCATCTCAGCTGAAATGAGGCTCTCTTGCTTTGACGATGGGACCGCAGCGTCCCCTTCGCCTAGCCGCCCCCGGCTGTGAGTGGTTTGCATGAGTTAAATTGTGGCTGGTCGCAACCGATAATTACAGACCCCACCGCAAGCCTGTCCGATGTTGTCCGCCCCTGCCACTTCCGCTGCACCATTTAAGCAAAAACGATAACGTTCTGGTTACGATCCAAAAACAAAGGCGACCCCGTAGGGTCGCCTTTTGAGTTTTAGCCAGGGGTTACTTGTCGCCCCGCTCGCTACCGAGCACGGCGCGGGCCGCTGCTAGGCGGGCGATCGGTACGCGATATGGCGAGCAGCTAACGTAGTTGAGACCAATCTTGTTGAAGATGTTGATCGAAGCCGGGTCACCACCGTGCTCACCGCAAACGCCGCACTTGAGGTTGGGCTTGGTGGAGCGGCCCTTTTGGACCCCCATCTCAACTAGTTGAGCCACGCCGTCAGCGTCAATGGAAGCGAACGGGTTAGCTGGAACTACGCCCATATCCTGGTAGGCGCTGAGGAACGATGCCTCCGCATCGTCACGGGAAATACCCACCGTGGTTTGGGTGAGGTCGTTGGTGCCGAAGCTAAAGAAGTCAGCATACTTGGCAACTTGGTCAGCCGTCAGCGCGGCGCGAGGCAGCTCAATCATGGTGCCGATGGTGGCTTCGACACCGGGAGCCTCTTCGGCCCAAACCTTCTCCGCCAGTTCGCGCTGAGTGTCTAGCTCAACCGCGTAGGCCACCAACGGAATCATGATCTCCGGCTTGGGGTCAGTCCCGCGAGCCTTGACGGCCTTAGCAGCCCGAGCGATGGCCCGGACCTGCATCTCGGCAATCTCCGGGTAGAGCATGAGCAAACGGACCCCGCGAGTACCCAACATGGGGTTCTGCTCCGAAAGCCGCTTGACGTGACCCAGCAGTTCTTTGGCTTCGTTCAACTCGGCAGCCGGAGCGCCAGTATCTTCCAGCTTCTGCACCAGCACCGACTGTTCAACCAAAGAAGGTAGGAACTCGTGCAGCGGCGGGTCAATCAACCGGATGGTAACCGGCAGGCCATCCATCGCAGTGAAGATTTCTTCAAAGTCGCCTTGCTGCATCGGTAGCAACTTGGCGAGCGCGGCGGCCCGAGCGGCATCGTCGGAGGCCAGGATCATCTGCTGTACTACCGGCAGACGGTCACCAGCCATGAACATGTGCTCGGTCCGGGTCAGGCCGATGCCCTCGGCGCCCAGCTCGCGAGCCTTCTCGGCATCGGGGCCATTGTCAGCGTTAGCACGCACACCTAGTTTGCGCACGTTGTCCGCCCAGCCCAGCACTTCGCGGAAGTCATCGGTGATCTGCGGCGGAATCAGCGGCAAGGCACCTTCGTAAACGTTACCAGTGGAGCCGTCCAGCGTGATGGTGTCAGCCTCAGTCAAAACCTTACCGTTGACCGTAACGGTCTTGGCATCGGTGTCAATGTGGATTTCGCCCGCACCCGATACACAAGGCTTGCCCATCCCGCGCGCCACCACAGCCGCGTGCGAAGTCATCCCGCCGTGCGCAGTTAGAACGCCCTGAGCCGCGATAACGCCGTGAATGTCATCGGGCGTAGTTTCCCAACGCACCAGCACCACGTTTTCACCATTCTTACCGCGCAGCGCTGCGGTGTCGGCATCAAACACGATGCGGCCGACTGCGGCACCGGGCGAAGCGTTCAGACCCTTGGTCAACGGGGTCGGCAGGTGCTTGGTGTCAAGGGCCGGGTGCAGCAACTGATCGAGTTGATCCGGTTCGATGCGGTTAAGCGCTTCTTCCTTACTAATCTTGCCTTCTTCTACGAAATCGCGGGCGATCTTCAAGGCAGCAGCAGCAGTCCGCTTACCGGAACGAGTTTGCAGCATATAAAGGTGACCATCTTCAATGGTGAACTCAACATCCTGCACATCGCCGTAGTGGTTTTCTAGGCGATCCATAGTCTCGCGCAGCTCTTTGTAAGCTACCGGGAGGACATCTTTCAGTTCGGAGAGGTGATTGGGGGTGCGGATACCAGCCACCACGTCTTCACCCTGAGCATTTACCAGGAACTCGCCGTACTCGATATTTTCACCAGTGGCCGGGTCGCGGGTAAACGCCACGCCGGTGGCGGACTGATCGCCGCGGTTACCGAACACCATCTGCTGGATGTTGACCGCAGTGCCTAGGTCGTCGGAAATGTTGTTGAGCTCGCGGTAAATCTTGGCGCGCGGGTTTGACCAAGAGGCGAATACCGCATTAGAGGCACGCTTCAACTGTTCCCGCGGGTCCGACGGCAATTCCTTTCCGGTGGCCTCTTTGGCAACTTTCTTAAACGTCGCTACCAGTTCTTTTAAGTCATCAACGGAGAGGTCAGAGTCCAGCTTTACCCCTTTACGAGCTTTGAGCTGGGCCAACTCATCTTCGAAAACGTGAGCGGGGGCGCCCTCTACTACCTCGGCGTACATCTGGATGAACCGGCGATAGCTGTCCCAAGCAAAACGCTCGTTGCCGGTTTCGGCAGCGAGGGCGGCGGCGGCGTCGTCGGAAATGCCAAGGTTAAGGATGGTATCCATCATGCCGGGCATGGAGAACACCGAGCCAGAACGCACGGAAACTAACAGCGGCTTATCGCCTCCACCGAGTTTGCGACCGGTGCGGCTCTCTAGGTCGTCCAACCCTTTTTCGATTTGACCCCAAAGTTCGGTGGGCCACTCGCCATTGTTCTTCATGGTGTTAACGCACGCTTCGGTGGTCACGGTGAAGCCATCGGGCACTGGCACCCCGATGCTCATCATCTCGGCGAGGTTGGCGCCTTTGCCGCCGAGCAGCGACTTCATCTTGGCGTTGCCCTCGGAAAAGTCATAGACATATTTGACATCGGTCATTACCGGGTGTGCTCCTTTATTGATCGCCCAATGGGTTCGCAGGCGAGTATGCCAACTCCCACGGACAAAATTGTGTGCCAGACCACACTTGGCGCCGGTCGCTTGCGGCCATTCGCTCTTCCGCTTCGTCTTCAGCGTTAGATGTCGGGGATCGTAACGCTTGGCACGTCCGATGTCGGGGTCAGTAACGCTTCGTGTGTTCGATGTCGGGGATCGTAACGTCTACGGGGCGTTGGCGTTACCAATCCCGACACTCAACTTCTCTAATCGCGTCAACTCGTCCTGCCGCAACGGCGAACCCCGGAAAATTTTTACATGTTGCCGACGCGTAAACGGATACTTGGGCGGTGGCTGCCGGGGTTGGTCGGCCTGCCAACGCTGATGCTATTTTTGGCTAGTGTTGCTACGCCGAGTTCTGCAAATCCATTTGCCTGCCAAGTGAATCCTGAAGTTTGCAGCCCCGGCTGGACCGAGAGCTGGCGAGGCCCGATGCCTGCGATTGCCTGCCCGGAACTGACCGGAACAATGCCCAATGATTTCGTGTGGATCGAAGCTGAGGCGGAGCTGCTAGACCCCGCATCGGTGCAGCCACTCCCGCCTGAAATACTGCACTACCTGATTGAATCGGGGCAGCGTAATGCTTCTGCTGAGTTAAGTGAGTTCACTGATTTTGTGACTGCAGAAACTAGCGCTACCCCGGTTTGGCGCTCCGAGACTCGGGTCATGGAATTCTGGATTGATCCCGGTGCCGACCCTTCCGCGATCGTCGGTGCAGCCAAAGCGGCAGGCGTTGCGGAATCGGACATTGAAATTCGCCATCGCGCCTTCCCCGTGGCGGAACTGGAACAGGCAAAGACTGCCGTTTGGGCCGATGGTGTGCTGGGCATTCCCGTCACGATGATGAGTGCCCGCTATGACGGTTCTGCCATCAACGTGGGGCTCGCGTCGATGCCCGATGCGGTCGCGGAAGCTGGCGTGGCTGCGACATCGGGTGAAGTTCCGATTGCACAAATAGGCAACATCCCCATTTACCTTGACCCGCTGTTCGGAATCGGTCAACTGGTGCCGCTCCCCCGGATTGTTCCCGGCCCTCTCCCCTAACCGTTCCCGCCCGCTTCCTTAACAACCGTCGGGGTCCGTAACGCTTCGCATGTTCGATGTCGGAGATCGTAACGCCTAGGGGCCGTTGGCGTTACCAATCCCGACCCTCAACCGTCCGGTGGTCGCAAGAGGGTTACTCGACCAATACCAGCCGGTTGCACTCGGCAGTGGGCACTTGATTTGGGCGCCATCCTTCACCCTTAAGCAACAAATGAATGTCAGTTGCTAGCCGGTCGCTCATCGCATCAGCCCCACTCCATCGTCGCAAAACAGTGTTGCGACCCACCAATTTATTTTGGCGCACGCGGTCCCGGCGCACATCATCGGGCGAAGAATGATAATCGAAACCGTCAATTTCGCCGAGCAACCACCTTTTATCTGGAAAGCGCCACGCGAGATCAACCCGTGCGATGAAATGTCCCTCGCGGTTGAATACTTCCAGTTGTATAGCATCGGGCGGGTAACCCAGACTAGTGCAGTTGAGCCGGGCGAATGTCTCAGCCGGAGAGTCAGACCGCGCATCTACCAGGTCAAACCAGGGGCGCGCCGCGACTGCCCCAGGTCGCCGGGCGATTAATTCGCGTGACTTTGTTAATGCGTTAGTGTCTAAAATTTTCTGGCGCACCAGTGATTCCATCACCGAAACTGCATTGTTTCGATGCAGCGAAAGCACGGATTGAGCCAACGCCATCGTCGGTGAGACTACTCTGATTCCATTAATTAGGTACGACTCCCGATACGGTTCGCGCCGATTACTAAACCGCTTATCCAGGCAGGTTGAGCCACCAGATTTCAAGGTGAATTCCGTCTTGACAGTGGCGGGTAAGCCCGCTGCACCCATTATCGCAAGTGCGGATTGCCCGGCCGCAGCACTAGTCGGCCCGGTTGCCATTACTCCTAAATGCGCAGCTAGAAGCCTGCCGAACTGAATTTTACCAACCCGATCACGGCATCGGGCGCCCCCCTCTTTGAGCAGCAATACCCCGTTTGCCTTGCGGGTTATTTCACCGTGCTCAATTAATCTACCTATGCGCGGTTTAGTTAAGTTAGCTGACAACGCTTCGGTCGTGGTGACTAGTCCGGCTCTGCTTACGGAAAGTTCGATTAGCGATGGCGGAATTGGAGATAGTTTTTGCATCCGGCAATGCTGGCATATGTGTGGTGTTTCGTGCTTGGAGTTATCCACAGGCTGGCTTAAGGGCCCATTTCCAGTTTGGATGTCGGGGTCTGTAACGCTTCGCATGTTCGATGTCGGGGATGGTAACGTTTAGGGGCCGTTGGCGTTACCAATCCCGACATCCAACCGAGTTGAGCGGGGGTTAATTGCCGAGGTAGGCCCGCTTACGTTGGGCGACTAACTCGACCACGCGGCCCGCAGCCTCTTCCAGGGCAAGCTGGGTGGTGTCAATCACCGGACAACCCAAACGACGCTGAATCTTGGATACCCACTCCAACTCATCAAAAATCTTAGCCAAGTCGGCATAACCGCCCAAGCGAGAGCCCCGGTTGCCGCCCGCCCCCATCGTGGCCACCCGCCGCCGCCGAATCGCCAAGAGCCGCTCCGGGTCAATAGTGAGACCTACGATTTTCCACGGGTCAGCCTCGAACAACTCTTTGGGCGGTTCCACACCGGTGACCAGCGGAACGTTAGCAGTGCGATAGCCAATGTACCCCAGATACATACTGAGCGGGGTTTTGCCCGTGCGGCTGGCCCCGACCAGGATGACCTGGGCTTCGGATAGCGAATCGGTGAGGTTTCCGTCATCGTTGGCAACGGCGAATTCCATCGCATGAATCCGCTCGAAATAATCAGCGGCCAGGCCAACCGAGATGACCTTGCGGATCGGTTTTTGGCCGGTGCGGGCCATGATGGCGTCGAGCGCAGGCTCCATCAAATCAGCACAGGGCACGCCCAACCGGGCACATTCAGATTCGACCCGCTCTTTAAGGCCCAACTTCACGATGGAAAGGAACACCACGGCACTGGCAGCATTTTCCGCCACCTCCGCCATCGCGGCATCCACATCGGTGGCATTTTGGATCCGCGGGTGCCGCCGCACATGGACCTCTATATGGGGAAATTGCGCATCAACAGCCCGGGCCACCCGCGCGCCGGTATCGCCGGTGGAATCCGCGATGATGTGAACCACCACATCTTTGCGGTTCTCGGGCAGGGCTTGGCCCTCCGGATGGGCACGCGAGGTCGGCATACCCCTCATCTTACGTTAGTTAATGCCCGATGCCGTAGGTGCTTCCCGCACTTTGAAAGACAGACACCCTGGCCAGCGCGGCTAACGCTGCGACCTGCGACACTATCGGTTAGGCTGGTTCAGCGGTTCGATTTCAATCGACACTAATATATAAGGAGACAGTCAATGGTTGACGTTTACGAAGAAAAAGCGTGTTGCGGCGACAATCCAGATGCTTGTTGTGGCGGCAATGGCCCAGCACACGAATGTGAATGTGATTCCGACGTAGTAGAGATTCGCGCTAATCACTGGGCACATGTGCAAGAGCACTGGGATACCGTGCAAGAAAACCTGGGTAAAGCGGCCGCCGATGTGCGAAATGCTGTGTCTAAGGGCGTAGATGCCGCCGAGCCAGTATTCCGCGAGCGAGTAGCTCCGGTATTGGCCGATGCCACCGCCAAGCTGGCCGAATTAGCCAACACCGCGCGCAAGACCACCAGCGAAAAAGCTGGCTTCTCCGATGATGAAGCCACTCCCGTTGAGCAAATCGGCGCTGGTCTGGCCGGGGTAGCAACCGGTTTGCTGGGCTTGATCAAGTCGCTGGGTGAATGGTCTTCGCATCAGGCCACCTCGGCTGCCGAGGCTCCCGCAACTGTCACAGTTGAAGAAACTGTAGAGGTTCCGGTTGATGCTCCACAAGAGACAGTTTATGTCGAAACTGAAGCAGCTCCTGAGTATCACGAAGGCGAAAACCAAGGTTGGTAAATTAGCTAGTCGCCTAACAGCAATAATCGCCCCGGTTCCGACAAGGATCGGGGCGATTTTTCAACTACTTCTATTTGAGATTTCGGGTTTTTTGGCGTGAAAGTTACAGGCCTCCATTACGCAAAATTTCAAGCTTTGAGAATAGGAAAAACTTACTCTTTGGGTTCAAACAGTTTCAGCGGAACTACCCCGTGCTCGTCAATTAGCGGGGCCGGCTCTGGCCAATTAGTGGGGCCGTAATCCACATCGGTCTCTGAGTGCGCACCACAGCCATGATCCAAGGAAACGACTTGACCGTCATCTGGCGACCACTCATTTGCACACACCGCAAACACCTGGCCCATCGAACCAGCTAACGGCAGCGCGAAAGCGCAGGTAGAGCAGGCTGCCGAAGCTTTGAGCGCGCCAGCCGAGGTGGGGCCGTGCTTGCCCCGATACCAACGTTGCGCCGCTTCCGCCCGGCCGGTCGCATTAAGAACTCGATTGCGAGCTACGGCCAACTCCGGAATAGGCGGGGGCGGGTCGAACTCATCGGGGCTCGGCTTCCAACCGGGTTCCAAGCGCGGGTCGTCGGCCCGGAAAGGCAGCACGTCCCCCGGCCCGATGTCGCCGGGTTGGATGCGATCCGCCCACGGTACCCAGGTTGGTGCTAATAGGGCATCGGGCCCTGGCATCAGCTCGACTTCGCACACTGTGGCGACGCGGCCCCTGGGGACTCTGGAGAGCGTTACCGTCCAGTACCAGCCGGGATAACCGGGCAGGTTGGACTGGAAGCGATGCGTGACTAGGCGCTCGGCCTCAATCACCACATCAACATGGTCACCCACATCCTCTGGCCGCTCGGCAGCCTCCAGGGCCGCAGCGCGCGCCAAGTCCACGGCGCCGCTAAGCACTGATTCCTTGCCCGGCATATCGGTAAGCCTACATTGGAATCCGTGCCAAAGTGGGTTTCCCATTCAATACTGTCAAATCGGATGCAATGCAAGGCCGAGCTAGAGCGACGCGGAGGTAGACTCCCACAAGCGGCTGCGAGAACGCAGCAGGGCGCCGATTTGGCGGTGCTGAATCAGGCGAATAGGTCCATGAGCGCAGGGCGCAACGAAGCAGATTGCAGTAATAAAGCGTTTCCTATACGTCAAGTTGGTCGGCGACAGCCCTCAGCATCGCCGATATCTGTTGCGCTGATCTGCCTTCAGGGTATTTACCTGCCTTTAAGCCATCGCCGGTACGATCCAATAGCTTGACTAAGTCTTCCAAAATAGTTGCCATTTGCGCTGGTGCCGGTCGCTTAGCCTTAACCACGGAGGGCAGCGGGTCTTTAATTACTACCGACAATGCGGATGGACCTTTGCGACCGTCGGCCACGCTGTATTCGACCGTAGTACCAGGTTTGGGCGCAAGTCCATCGGGCAGCGCGGTGGCGTGTAAAAACACTTGCTCACCATCGTCTCCCGCGATAAACCCGAAACCGCGCTCGGAATCGTAAAATTTCACCTTGCCTGTTGGCATCGTGCGTCACCTCTGCAAACCTGATCAAACATTTCCGCCGCAGATACTACCTCACTTGCGCTTGTCGCGAACAAATGGCGATTTACCGCACATTTACGACAAGTTGGCAAAGCCAGGCGGAGTGGGGCGTTGCGAAACGGCAACGATTTAGTAAAGATTTGAGGGTGAAGTTAGTCGAATTAAAATCCGGTCGCAAACCCGCCGTCGCAATGTTCCGCCGGTGGTCGCGGGTGGTCGCCGCTGCTGTTCTCGGCCTGGGCTTGGGCTTAGCCCCCGCCGTCGCTCCCGGTTGGGCCGGGTTGCCGTTGCCGGCCGCGCATGCCGAGGCTCCACTGACCTCGCTTGATGGCCAGATCACCGATACCACCGGGGCGCTGGGCACTCGCACAGCAGAGGTGCAGCAGAGCTTGGATTCGATTTCGGAGAACTCGGACATTCGGCTCTTTGTGGTTTTCGTTGAAACGTTTGATGACTTTATCCCAGAGGCTTGGGCTACCCAAACAGCTAATAATGCTCATTTAGGCGAGCACGATATATTATTAGCAGTTGCCACCATTGACCGCGAATTCGGAATTTCATATGACACTCGCGCAGGCTTAACCACTCAGCAACTACAGAATTTCAAAACTAATACGGAAAACGCATTTATTTATGCTACAACCGGCGCTTCTGATTGGGCTACCGCCACGATTCGTAGTGCCGATTATCTGCGCAGCCAAGTCGGCCCCACTGCCGCTGCAGGTTGGGCAGAACCGCTGATCATTTTAGGTGTGGTCGCGATTGCGGGGGTAATTTTGCTCGCCCTGTTAACTCGTCGCCGCCACTCAATTGATAACGCCGCTATCGTTAATGTGGATAGCCAGGACTTGGCCACGATGTCCACCGATGATTTGCAGCGTCGGGCTACGGCATCGTTAATCGGCGTAGATGATGCAATTAAAACTGATGAACAAGAACTCAATTTCGCGATCGCGGAATTCGGGAAAGAAGAAACTGCGCCTTTTGCCAGTGCTTTGGATAAAGCCAAAGCCGATGTACGGGCGGCATTCCAGATTAATCAGCAACTCACTGATGCCGACCCGGAAACTGAGGCTGAGCGGCGCAAAATGCTGACGCAGATTATCCAGATCTGCGACGGGGCGGCGGCTAACTTGAGCGAGCAAACCACCGCTTTCGATTCACTGCGTAAGCTTTCCAACCGGGCCCCGGAATTACTGGACCAAGCTGAGGCTCGGGCCTCGGCCTTGGAAACCAACATCCCCGCAGCTCATGCCGAATTGGAACGCCTTTCGGCAATTCACTCCGAAGCTGCCTTAGCTTCCGTCTCGCAAAATCCGGTCCAGGCCGCAGCTTTGATTAAAGATGCGAAAGAGGCCATCGGTACCGGACGCGATGCAATTAAGCAAGGTAATAAGAGTGGTGCGGTTGTGGCAGCTCGCGGTGCCCAAAACGCCGTTGACCAGGCACATGTGCTAGTTAAGGCCGTTTCAACCGCCGGCGCGGATTTGAGTGCGGCTAAAGAGCAGCTCCCAGGGGCAGTCTCCACTCTGCAAGCGGACATTGAAGAGGCACGACGGCTGTCCAAGGTAGTCACCGCAGCCGGTGGCCAGCCGGTGGAGCCGCACATCGCCGCAGCCGAGCAGGCAGTTGAAGTCGCTAATCGGGTGATTGCTGAGGGTGGCGACCCCGTGGCTGCCCTAGCGTTAGTCCAGCGGGCTGAGGCCGATATTGACGCGGCCTTAACCCCGGTTCGGGCTCGGGAAGAAGCGGACACTCGCGCTCGTGCGCTGCTCCCCCGTGCACTCGAACGGGCTCAGTTGCGGATCCAATCCGTTTCCGATTTCATTACCACCCGGCGGAGCTTGGTTGGACCTGAAGCCCGGACTCGGATTTCCGAAGCCGTGCGAATGCTCAATCATGCGCAGGCCATTGCTGCCAACAACCCGCAGCAAGCCTTGGCCGAGGTGAACCGGGCCGAGAAGTACACCGAGCAAGCTGCGGCTTATGCCCAACAAGACCTCAACAATGGGTCGTTGATGCTGGGTGGCGGCTCTGACCTGACCGGCATGATGCTGGGCGGCATCCTGCTGGGCAATATGCTCGGTGGCGGCATGCGCCGGTATCCCGTCCGTTACGGTTGGGGTGGCTATGGCGGCTGGGGCGGTTATGGCGGCTTCGGCGGAATTGGTGGCCCGATGGTAGGCGGCTTTGGCCGTCCGATGGGCGGTATGGTTCGGCCCCCAATGGGTAGCGGCTTCGGCGGTAGCCTGGGAGGTCGTGGAGGTTTCGGTGGTGGCCTCGGCGGTATGGGCGGCGGCTTCGGTGGCCGTGGCGGCTTTGGCGGCGGTATGGGCGGCGGCTTTGGTGGCGGCGGCATGCGTGGGGGCATGGGCGGTGGCTTCGGTGGGCGCCGATAACTGAAAAATCAGTGGACCCCTTAGCAAGAATCAGGGTAAATCGCACGCAATCTAAGTAACAGTTTTACGTTTGTGCCGCTAGGCTAACCCTTGCAGCTTTATTTGGGCGTAAAAGCAACAATTCGAAAGGCACTCATAACTCATGGTTGAGAAGCAAAGTATTTTTGGTCGTATTCAGCAACTCACTCGGGCAAACATCAATGCGATGCTGGACCGGGCCGAGGATCCACAAAAGATGCTGGATCAGCTTGTCCGCGATTACACCAACAACATCGCCGCTGCTGAGCAAGCCATTGCTCAGACCATTGGTAACTTGCGCATGGCCGAGGCCGACCTCGCCAACGATCGCAAGGTTCATGCCGAATGGGGCGGCAAGGCTCAAGCTGCTGTCCGCGCTGCTGAGAAGTATCGGTTAGAGGGCGACATCCCCAACGCCAACAAGTTCGATGAACTGGCCCGCGTGGCACTCAAGAAGCAGATTGACGTTGAGAGCCAAATTAACGCTGAAGCTCCGTTGGTTGAGGCTCAGCAAAAGCAAGTTGAGCAACTCAAGTCCGGTCTGGTTCAGATGAAAGACAAGCTGGGCGATCTGCGCAGCCGTCGCGATTCGCTGATCGCCCGGGCCAAGACTGCTCAGGCAATGGCTCAAGTAACTCAGGCTGCCTCCAAGATCAACATCCTGGACCCGTCGTCTGAGCTTGGTCGCTATGAAGAACTGGTCCGCCGCCAAGAAGCTATGGCTCGCGGTCAGATTGAGGTGGCGCAAGCCTCCATGCAAGATCAGTGGGCGGAACTGGAAACCTCCAAGCATGATCTCGAAGTTGAAGCTCGCCTAGCGTCGCTGATGGCAGGCAACTCTCCTGCTGAAATCGAAGCTTAAAACACACTTCTAAGGTTGAAGGGGCTGGCGTCTATCACCAGCCCCTTCAATTATGCGTCGTTATCTTGCTTCTAAAAATTGGTGCAAGCGGTAGAAAAGAACTAGAGTCACCGTCCACAAAAGCACAATCGCCAATGAAGGAATTGAGATAACCCCTTCAGACAAACGCGTTAGAAAAGTCCTATAGATTCCAATTCCAACGAATAGGTATAGCCAATGACTCTCTTCAAGCAAAAAACTCTTCATTTCGCCTCCTACTAGCCCCAGCCGCCTCCGATTCTAACACTAATTGTGCTTGTCATTTTTATACTTCCATTAGCGATTATTAAACCTACCACCGCCGCAAGCGTATAACCGAATATATCGACTAGGTTGTCAACTGTAAGGGCCCCTTCAATTCCTTTAATCATGTCATTACCGGACCTGGAAGAGGCGTGCGGCTTCTGCTTCGGCGTTAGCGTAAGTATTTGCGGCGACATTAAGGGAACCTTGAATGGAGTTAAGAGCCTCTTCTACCTGGTGTTGAGCGGTTTGCCATTGGGCTAAGACGCCAGCAAAGGCGCTGGAGGCTCCCCCGCGCCAGACCGATTGCAGGTCTTGCAGATGTCGCATCATCGCTGAAACTTCGGTGCTGATGCTGTTGGCGGAGGCCGCTACCTTGCTACTAGCTTGGGCGACGCGATCTGAATCTACTTCGTATCTCATAGCCACCAAGTTAATGCCCGGCGGAACCACAGTTAAACCGCTTATCCACAGGTAAATAAGTTTTGGTTAATTTTAAATAACTGTTGACACCGTTAATTCGAACAGCAACAAAACCGCGGCAATTCCGGCCAGAGTTTACCTCGCCGGAGCCAACGGCAACTATCGCAATCAAGCAGCCAATTAGCCGGAGGCTTTAAGAGAAGTTGAAGGGGTTCTGTTCGGCCCGCTTAGCCAGGCGCTTCTCATTGTACTTGCCTAGCATCAGCCATAGCGCGAACAGGGCGGCAAGGGCACCGAGGGCTATCAAGGCTACCCGGGCTGCGGTAGGCAACCCGCCGCTGGTTGCCGCTGGGGCCGGCGCCACGGCACTATCGTCAACTGCCCCATCATTCACAACGCCTTCGGGGGCAGGTTCGGTGCCTTGAACCGTGGTCTCATCCCCAGCTTCCGCCCCAGGCTCTACTAGGTTGCCACTGACAACTTCGTTTTGGGCCGCCCCGACGATGTTGGCAATCGCGGCCCCCCACGGAGCTACATCCCCTAGAGCCGCATCGAGAGAGTTATCGATAACTCCGCCGAGGGTCCGCTCTTGTGCAGCGGTAAATTGTAAATCGCCACCATGTTGCAACCAATAAGTCCCCCGATACACCTGGCCATCTTGGCCAGTAACCGTGTCATTGATTGCAACCACCATAAGGATATCACGGCTTTCCAGCCCAGCGTTCTGCCCGGTAACCTCGGCCCATTGCCGTTGGTTCATCCCATCGAACGAATCCATAATGACGATATAAAAATTGCCGCCGGTGGCTTCATGGAACCGGGCCTGTGCCTCAGCAACGGCATCTGTTTCCCCCTCTAACACCCCGGCCTGATCGGTGATTAAACCATCAAGGGAAGTGAGCGGCGGGACCGCAAAAGCCGAACTCGGCACAAACAAAAAGGCCAGCGCCATTAAGGCACCCATCACCAAAGAAGCAAACCGGCGAGTATTCACAATTCCACCTTACCAAATAATCAAGTTTACGGAATGTAGAAGGTGGCCTGCCGTAACAGCAGACCACCTTCCGCAGGAGACTTCCAATTAAATAAGTGTCGCGCTTGAGTGCATTGCCAGGCCGAGCATGAGCGAATTGGAGATTCACTCCATGAGCGGGTGCGAGAACGCAGCAAGGTGCCAAGCGAGGCGCTTATTTTAGTACATGCCGCCCATGTCCATGTCCCCACCGGCCGGCATCGCCGGAGCCTTCTCAGGCTTATCGGCCACTACGGCCTCCGTGGTGAGGAACAGAGCTGCGATGGAGGCCGCATTCTGCAAAGCGGAACGGGTCACCTTAACCGGGTCAGCCACGCCAGCAGCCAACAGGTCTTCGTAAACGCCAGTAGCCGCGTTGAGGCCGTGGTTTCCTTCGAGGTTAGCCACCTTCTCAGCCACGACGCCACCTTCCAGGCCCGCGTTTTCGGCGATTTGCTTCAGCGGAGCGTTGAGCGCTTTCTTCACGATCTCAGCGCCAATCGCCTCGTCACCAGTCAGGTGCAGGTTGTTGAATGCCTCGGTGCCGGCCTTGATCAGGGCCACGCCGCCACCAGCAACGATACCTTCTTCAGCCGCAGCTTTAGCGTTGCGAACGGCATCCTCAATGCGGTGCTTGCGCTCTTTGAGTTCCACCTCGGTCGCGGCACCCACCTTGATTACGGCCACACCGCCGGCCAACTTGGCCAAGCGCTCTTGCAGCTTCTCGCGGTCGTAATCCGAATCGGACTTCTCAATCTCGTTGCGGATTTGGTTCACGCGACCAGCGATCATATCGGGATCGCCAGCACCATCCACGATGGTGGTCTCATCCTTGGTAACTACCACCTTGCGGGCGCGGCCCAGCAGGTCTAGGGTGGCGTTTTCCAGCTTGAGGCCTACGGTCTCGGTGATGACTTGGCCGCCGGTCAAGATGGCGATGTCTTGCATCATGGCCTTGCGACGGTCGCCGAAGCCCGGAGCCTTAACCGCTACCGACTTGAAGGTGCCGCGGATCTTGTTGAGCACCAGCGTAGCGAGAGCTTCGCCCTCAATATCCTCGGCGATGATCAGCAGCGAGCCGCCCGCCTTCATCACTTGATCTAGGATCGGAACCAGGTCCTTGACGGAGGAAATCTTGGACTCCACCAACAGGATGTACGGGTCTTCCAAAACAGCCTCTTGGCGCTCAGGGTCGGTCTCGAAGTAGCGAGCCAAGAAGCCCTTATCGAACCGCATACCCTCGGTCAACTCCAGATCCAACCCAAAGGTGTTGGACTCTTCAACCGTGATAACGCCTTCTTTGCCGACTTTGTCCATCGCCTCGGCGATCAGCGAACCAATCGCCGGGTCACCAGCGGAGATTGCCGCCGAGGAAGCGATTTCCTCTTTAGTTTCGACCTCTTTGGCATCTTTTAGCAGTTGGTCGGAAACAGCCTTGGTCGCCTCTTCGATCCCGCGCTTTACCGCGATGGGATTGGCGCCAGCGGCCACAACCCGCAGGCCTTCCTTAACCAAAGCCTGGGCCAAAACGGTAGCGGTAGTAGTGCCGTCACCTGCGACATCGTCGGTCTTCTTGGCAACCTCTTTAACCAGCTCGGCGCCGATGCGCTCGTACGGGTCTTCCAAGTCAATTTCCTTGGCGATGGAGACGCCATCGTTAGTGATGGTGGGTGCGCCCCACTTCTTGTCCAGCACCACATTGCGGCCCTTTGGCCCCAGGGTTACCTTGACGGTATCGGCGAGCGTGTTTAGGCCACGCTCCATGCTCTTCCGCGCTTCATCGGAATGGGCAATCATTTTTGCCATTGAAAATCCCTTTGTTATTCGTTTTTGGGTTTCTGCGCCGCCCGATGCCTTAGCGCCGGCCCCGCAGAATGAGTTTTCGATTCGCTTGCAGTGCCCGCGACGGACGATCGGAGAGATCTCACTGTTGGCGAATGGGCGTGACAGAAGTCACAACGTACGATTCTGGCACTCTCCCCCTGAGAGTGCAAGCTAGTTGACGTCAATTCGCGATCGGCGAAAAAATATTGTCTATCGCATCTTGGGGTAAGCGCCCCAGTTCTTTCAGGTTTACTTGCGCCACGATGCGGACTGTGCGCCCTTGTTACTCAAGCACGAGGGGGTTGCGAATGATGACGTTGATGTCCCCCTGCGGGAGAGAGTGTTCCGTGACTCTCTCTTCAGGAACCCCGACGATCCTCGCAACCGCGAGGGCAGTGTCCCGGTTATCGCCCTGATACCAGACGGACGATGCCGCCAAGCCAGAGTCGCCCTGATAATTAGTGGCGACAACCTCCGTAAAGCCGTGGGATTGTAAGGCCGCAGTACCGCGAGCCGCTTCCCCGGACGGGCCGGTGTCATTCAGCACTCGGATATGAGCGCCAAGATTGGCAGCCGCCAACAATGCTTCCAAACTACCCGGTTCCGGTTCGCCTTCACCCGGTTCCGGTTCTGCTTCGGGTTCGGTAGTGGCTGCCGGATCAGTAACAGGCTCAGTTGCCGCCGGGGACGCAGCCGGGTCGGCAACATCAGACCCGGTGTGCGGGCGAATCAATAACCACACGCCAACTACTGCCACGGTCGCACACAGCGCGATCACCAGCAAAAACGGCCAAATCCGCGACCACATCGAGGCTGGGGCGCGGTGAACACCGACCGGGGTGGGCCGCAAATCGTACTCGTCGAACTCGTCTGGCGGGTAGGGGTAATCTGCCACGAGGCTACTTTATGCCGGAGTTGCGACAAACCGGGCCATTTTGGCGTTTTGGCTGCAACGGCGAGTGTTAGCCGAGAAATAGGTGGGAGCAGAGCACGCGATAATTTCCGTTATCGCCGGTTTCCGGGTGGTCCGGGACTGCCTCTTCGGGGTCGAGCACGCAAGCCATCGCTCCGGCCGTGAAGTCTGGATTGAGCAAGTTGTCCCGATGGCTCGGCGAGTTGAGCCACGCTTCGACCATTTCTTGGGGGGTGCCTACTCCGCGTAACAGATTCTCGCCAGAGGCTCCTCCGGCCAAGCGGCAGGATTGGTTAAGGTCAAACAGGCTGGCGTGAACTAAATCTGCCATTCCGACTAACGCTGCGGCGCGTTGCTCGGCGAACGGTTGAGCACACTCCGAAAGTTCGAGCGGTTGCAGCCCGGCTTGCTCTCTGGCTCGGTTGGCCTCGTCAAACAATTGGTAGGCAAACTCGCTCGGGTCGAACTCCGCTTCCACAACGCTTGAGTTCCCACATGCTGACAACAATATTGCAGCACCTAAACCACAGCCGATTACCCTGAGTTTCAAGAGCCTCCTGTCGGGACTCAAACCCACCACCTTTCCCATGCGGCCGATTATGGCCGCATCATGCGCGCAGCCAAGGCGAATGCTCTACCGGATGAGCCTCCTGTGACAGTGCCCAACGCGCTGCGATAATTCGCAGCGCAGCGAACCCACCACCTTTCCCATGCGGCCGATTATGGCCGCATCATGCGCGCAGCCAAGGCGAATGCTCTACCGGATGAGCCTCCTGTGGGACTCGAACCCACCACCTTTCGCTTACAAGGCGAATGCTCTACCGGATGAGCTAAGGAGGCGACTGCCAGGAGTTTACTGGAATGTCCGGGGGGCGCCTTACGGTTGGCTTATGGCAAGAGCACCGCTGTCCGAACGTGAATTGACGGTGCTCGAAATCGAACGCTGCCGCTGGAAATACCCCGCGTTGAAAGAGAAGGTTATCCGCGATCGCCTCGACTTGAACCCGACTCGCTACTACCAACTGCTCTATTCGTTGCTGGATCACCCTGAGGCTTTAGCCACCAATCCGGGGTTGATTAATCGGCTGCGCGAAGCCATCCCGAACCTACTTTAGCCACCACCTCGACGATGCAATCGGGCTAACGGAACGAGTTTTTGAGCCGCGCGTCAATATCGCCTCCAGCGTAAGCCATTCCCAGTCAGCCTCAGCAATTGCTCGGCTAACATTTTGCCCGGATCACACACATTCTGGGGAGTACCGTTGCGCCGTCGTAGCAAATTCAAAAAGACCCTAAACCTGGCGCTGACCACGCCGGAAGCCGGGCAAATTTCAGCAACCGAAATCCAGTCGGCAGTTGAAGCTGCGGCATCCGTATCGGGCACCGTTCCCAACCCAATCGCAACTAAGCCAAACCGTCCCACTCTGCACCGGCACCACACCAAGTTGGTGGCCGGGGCGCTCGCCACTTCGGCTTTAGCTTTTGGCCTCGCGCTGCACGGCCGCCCGGCCCTCGCCGATGAGGGCGATTTTGACGAAGTAGTCGCCGAGGAGTTCACGACTGAGGAACCCGAGATCACTTATTACGAGGTCGGCTTCGCGGAGGACGTCCAAGAAGCCGGAGCTTTGGACATCCCAGGTTTACCGATTACCGGTGGCACGCTGCCAGTGACTGGCGGGATGAGCCAACTTCTACCGGAGCCGATTTGGGAAGCTCTGCCCTGGGATAAAGACCGGGGTCCAAACTGGACCAACCGCGTATTGCTAACTTTCGATGACTGCATGGCAGACCCGGACCATTTTATTGGGGTTTTGGATCACGCTACTGAACTTAACATTGGGTTATTGCTATTCCCCACCGGAAATTGCGTCACGATGTTCCAGAATATGTTTGGCATTGATTTACCCCAAGCCATTCGCGACCGGGGGCACTGGATGGGGAATCACAGCATTACCCACCCGCGGTTAACTCGCTCTGGCCGGGCGGAAATAGCTCGGCAAATTAGTTGGCCGGAATCGAACATACTACGCCCGCCTTTTGGCGACTGGAATCATGTAGTTTACGAGGTTGCCGCTGACCTGGGCATGCGCATCATGATGTGGGATTTGGATACCAATGATTGGCGAGGCAAATCCGAACAAGAAGTTATTGATTTGATCGTCACTTATGCTGAACCAGGAAATAGCGTGTTGATGCATTTCCAACATCAGGGCTTTTCTACCGATGCCTTATCGGCTATTCAACGCGGCCTACGCGAACGCGGTATTGAATTATGCCGCCCTGCCTCGGTTGATAACCGGCCTACCCAAGTGGAAGTCCCCGAAAACATCTGCTAAAATTCGCACGCATTTAGCGCAATCTGCGTTGTTATCGCACCGCTCATGGGCCATACGCCCACTTCGCTCATGCTCTGCCGCGCATCTCGCATTAACTGCGCACGAATTTAACCAATATTTACTAAAGGTGCGGCCCTAAGAGTAACCGCACCTTTAGTCGAGCAGATGCCCGAAGCCGGACTATCCGCAGGCGGTTAGTTCGGATTTGGGTGAAATGCCAGGCCGGACATGAGCGAATTGGAGAAACACTCCATGAGCGGGTGTGAGAACGCCGCAGGTCGCCCGAAGCCGGACTAACCGCGGGCAGCTTCGGCGACGGCGAGCGGTAACTCCGCCGGATTACTCCAGTCGCCTTCCCAGCGCACATCGTCAATCGTGATGGTGGGGGGACCAAAGGTCCCTTGCGCATTAAGCAC
>Ga0268261_10000234_pt1 | contig 33900 bp, 18 predicted proteins | sample TergutNc150P1_FD_190353 | JGI IMG/M metagenome (GOLD analysis project Ga0268261, IMG submission 190353) | Nasutitermes corniger P1 segment gut microbial community from laboratory colony in Florida, USA - Nc150 P1 (SPAdes) (version 2) | ecosystem: Host-associated > Arthropoda: Insects >... | reverse complement strand
GGGGGGGGGGGGGGGCCCTTATTCTCCCAAGAAGAATTCTGCTCTCCAGGAAGTCAGTCAGTCAGCCAGCTGAATTACTATCTTTTCGATTATGATAACAAAATTATGCGCAGTTTTGAAAGGTTATTTATGGATACATTGCGTCCATTAACAAACATCGTGTTATTTTGAGCACAGTATCCTTTAAACAATATTAAGAACTATGTGTGGCATGTGCCACGCACACAAAATGTGCCTGTGTATTGAAATTTAACTATCAATTGTTTAAAAGTCAAAGTCATCCAACAAAATAAAGTAGAAGCGTTTTCTCCAGCGCATCGACCACAGCGCCACAGTGGCTGACGCTGACATTTATGGTGCCTTTGTCTCAGATGTTCTGAATTAAGCATAATAGAGAACTTGCAACATGTCGCACAATGCACAATTTATTATTGTTATGTAAAATATGTTGGAATTCATTATTTAGTACGAATGCACGAACATTTTTCTTTCAAATGCCGGCTTTTTTTTATTTATAAATCCCCACATAACACAATGTGAGTTATAATTTTTCCTTATTTAATTAGTACATTTATGTCGTGCTTAAAGTTCATGTGGGCACAACAAATTACACAATGCGTTGTACAGAATATGTAATTTTAAGCTACTCATACACAAGTTTTTTTACACCCACATACTAAATTTCATGACGTCTTATCAGAGAGATTATAACGCGTCCCACAAATCAGTGTATCGTAATTTTGCCTGTTATTTTATACTAATGTGAAACTTGGTTTCTCAAATGAAGGGAAAAACTCTGGCTGGAAATTTGCAACGACTGGTTCCTGAGCAAAATATTTGGGTCTAGTAGGGAGAAGGCAATAGGAAGTAGGAGAAAACTGGGCAACAGGAAGCTTCATGATCTGAAACCCTCATTAAACATTACAGGGACGATCAAACCAAGGTGGATGAGATGGGGCATGTGCAAAATTTGGGGTAGGGGGAGGGCAGGAGATATACGTTCTGGACTTTGATGGAAAAACATCAAGAAAAGGTGACACTTGCAAGACCTAAGGGTAAATAGTAGAATAATATTAAATAGATCTTAGAGATAAAATGGGAGGGCGTGGACGGGATTAATCTGTTTCAAACCAGAGGAAAGTGGCTGGCTGTTGTAAATACGGTGATGAACATTTGGGCTCCATCAGATGCAGGATACTCCTTGACTAGCTGACGAAACATTAGATTTTAAACAATGACTCTACTCCTGTGAATGAGTGAGTGAGTGAGTTAGTTAGTTATATAGTTAGGTTACAATTTATGGAAAATGGAAAAAATCTTAAAATTTGGGCATGAATTGCGTCTTTAATGAGAATTGAGACCTGCTTTTTTGTCATGCAATCCATGTCTTAAAACACGTACTCGTCTTTCATGAACTTGCACCGTATTCTGTAATCTACTCGAATATATCTGGTATATGATAACCGAACGCCAATATAAATTTATTAACTGTTTCCAAAGACATTAATTTAACTGAATGCGAGACCGACTCCTATATCAGTAGTACATATAACAGTTACTTGGGCTATGGTCCTGTACGTTTTGTAGTAGCAGATGTAAAATGTTTAGAATTAGCTACCAACTGTGTGAATTGTTAGATATTCTAATGTAAAATCATGAATTATGTTGAAAAAACAGTACTATGTGAAGATAATATGACATACTTCAACGGGCTTAAAAGAAATAATAAAAACAAAGAAATTACGAAACTGCTTATAAGAGTCATGCTGTTTGTCGACATTCGTTTGTCGAATGGATATCAGACTTGTAGAAAGCAGCAAGGAATTCACACAAGGAGGATAATTACGTTTGATTCATAGCTACAACAGTGAAGTGATTATAGTGAATAAATGTGGACACAAATTTATTGAGATGTTACATACATTACATATTTCTTGTTCTAAGAGGTTCAAACCTGTTAAACGTTTTTATTGTCTCTCTCTACAGTACAAGTATATCGATGTGGTGCAAGAAATGAGAATTGAAATTAAGTCATAGTAATTGACCGGTCGAATCAGCCTCAAAGAGAAACGAATACCAGGAATATTTATTCGTGGATAAAGGCGGCTGGAGCGTAGGTCTGACAAACGTACCACCTTCATGAGCTCATTTTCTTGAAATATTGGAGCCTGAATATCCTGGAACCCGAATGAACTATCCAGGCCTGTACGGAGCTGGTTTACCTTACCATAGTAATGGAGATATTGTTGACGTTCAGATTGTGAAATAAGCCCAAACATTTATGGTCACATTCGTAAACAAATTCTTGTATATGCCCGAAGCTGACCCCTGGTTACTTACAAAAACTGTAGCTAAGTAGCTACGTATGTGGGCCAGAATGCATACTTAAATTTGGTACGGCAGGTCACGAGCCAAGTGCTGATAGAGTCAGCGTCTGCAGTCTGTGTTAGACTCATTGATGGTGGAATGATTTATGACTGGTCAGCTGGGAAGAATAAAAATCAGATCTTAAAGACATACAATAACCCATCCGCGGTTGAAGCCTAGCGTAACCCGAGTATATGTTTAGAGGTCAAATGCTCCGCCATTTTGCTCGCTAGTCTACAAATTTTTCTGCCAAAATTATAAATTTTTATGTTTAGGAAAACGTGGAAATGATTTTGATACCGTGCATACTGGTGGGTAATTACCACATTTTCGAAAAATATTTCTACTTCAAAATGCACTTTTGCCCTGACGATAGACGCTGCAAGTCCTTCTGATTCTTACTATCTGTTTAACTTCTGAGCCTTCTGAAATTACTGGCGAGAAACAGCCGAAAGCTTCTGTTAGTGGTGGTAGCAGTAACAGTAGTAATAATACCAACGATAGTAGGAGTAATAGCAGTATTAGTAACAGCGATACTAGCGGTAGCAGAAGTAGTAGCAGACTTAGCAGTAGCAGCAGCAGCAGCAGTAATAGTGATATATGTACCAATTATTTTCATCTTTTAAGTCACATTATATAGTGTCCTGTCAGCGACCCAGATTTAAACCTTGTCCCTAGCTAGGGCTTATAATGAATCATGGAATAGTATCACGAAAATGCATGCAAAATTAAATATTCTGTCACATGAACATTTTACTCAGAACACCTGCTGTCCCCAGAACTGCCTTCAACTGCAGTTCCTCCTGAAGTGTTCGCTACAGACGCCTTCAGATTACAGCTGATCGTTCTTACAGGCTACCAGTTACAAGGGTGGTAACTGGTACCTTATACACTACCAGTCACAGTTTTTACAAGCTGAATGATTCCTTCAATAAATCCTGGTAATTTCCAGTGCTTGCGTGTGATTATGTCTACTATATTTACCAAATGTTTCAACTATTATTATTATTCTTATTATTATTATTAATCTAGTTGCTGTTGACGTTTTCTATATTACCAAGCACTTTAAATCTTTATGAGACTGAAGTCAACCTTGCACTTATACGAAGATCCAGTCCGTACCGCGCAGTAAACACATTCCTCAGTTACAAAAAGTCAGGTAAAGCTTATAGGGAAATAACTGATCTTTGTTCTGAGGTTCTTAAAGATGCATAAATACCGGCTGTAAACAGAAAACAGAGCTTTTTGACCGCCTGAACGGCTTTTTACACGCAGTCACCACAGGATTAATTAATTTATTTATTTATTAATAATAAATTATTTATTAAATTTAATAAATGAACTGAACCGATGTTTGATTCCAGGCTTCCTCCGCGAAGTAGATTAAATCTGCGTTCTTCTGAGCTATTACGCTGCGCGTAGTAATAATTCCTTACTGACGTTTCGGTACAACCTATCGGCCCCATATTCAAGGGTCTAGAATCTTGACCCTTAAAGATTCGGACCGACTGGTTGTCCTGAAACGTCGGTAAGGAATTATCGTTACACAGTTACGTAATAGCTCAGAAGAACGCAGTTCTGAACCGATATTTTTTGTAATTTAATAAAAAGCAATTTAAGCCTGAAGACCAAGTGCACTTAGGGATTCATATCTGATGGAATGTGACAATGTGTCCTTGGCTGGGTGCTTCGCCAGAGTACGAAGGAAGTTAAGGTCTTCTTCTTCAAATAGTAATTAGTCCAAGACGAATGAAATGGCTGTTGCTCTACACTAATAATTGTTCCGCTCAATCCGATGTAGTTCCACAATTTCCAGGCAAATAAACCTGCAGGATGATGATTCGAGCTATGGAATGCTGGGATAACAGCCTTGACCCAGTGGCATTCAGTCACTTTCACTCTCCGCTCCTAGCGGCTGACCTTTCTTCTAATCGATGACACGCATAGCTACGTGTATGCTGCTGAACATCTGTTCCTTTACGCGTGGCACGCTAGTTCAGGATCAGCCCTGATCTAGCTGCTAAGCCGGAGCGCCCTAGCGAAACATACAGTCGGCGCCCAATCACATTAACACCCATCAAGGGCAGATGTAACCTGAGATTTGTGGCTGAGAATTAAGCATATAGTACCTAAATAATTTAATCGTGTTTTTAAAATGAAACATGATTATTAGGTCTGTCCAAACACCTGTGCGGACATAAGACGAAGTACATAACTGTGTAAGACACTACACACGGTGTGGTAGAAAAGTAATGAGACTGATTTTTTCAACCATGAATCTGATTATTTTTACAAATCAAGGTTATCCCCTTCAAAATAGTTCCCTTGGGCAGCTACGCAACGACGGAGGCATTGTTTCCATTGTTCGTAGCAGTGCTGGAAGGCTTCTGCTGGAATACCTTTCAGCTCGTCGGTTACGCTCTTCTGGATATTATTCAACGTACTATAATGGCGCTCTTTCAAGTGGTTTTTGAGCCGGGGGAATAAAAAGAAGTCACAGGGACTGAGTTCCGGCGAATAGGGTGGGCTGAGGAACCACAGGAATGTTTTATCTGCCAAAAATTCATTGATGGAGACTGCCGTGTGACATGGGACGTTGTCGTGGTGCAGCATCCAAGTGCGTTCAATGCTTGGTCGCACACGTGCCACCCTTTTCCTGAGTCTTTCAAGGACTTCCCAATAAAACGTCTGATTGACACTGTCCTGGTGGCACAAATTCCTTGTGGACGATCCCCTGACTGTCAAAAAAACAAATGAACATCGATTTGATTTTGGAATTGCTCATTCTCGCTTTCCTGGGATGGGGAGAGTTTGCAGTGTGCCACTTTGGCGTTTTGTCTGGGGGTCGTACTCCAAAATCCATCATTCGTCACCTGTGATAACGCGATTGAAAAATTCTGGCTCCCTCTTAAGGCGGTACAGAAGAAGAAGATACACATCCCTCCGATTCGCCATCTGCTCAGTCGGGAGATTCTTTGGAACCATCTTGGCGCACACTTTTCTCATGTCCAAATCCTGTGTTAAAATGTGATGGACGGTAAACCGGTTCAAATTTAACTCGCTACTGATCATTCTCACGTCAGTCGATGATCTGACGTCACGAGAGACCCCACTGTTTCCACATTGTCGTCCGTTTTTGACGTTGAAAGTCTTCCCGCGCGAGTTTCGTCTTCCACTTGTTCTCGGCCTTCTAAAAAGGACTAGTGCCATCAGAACACTTGTGTCCTGGATAGGGAATGTTCTCCATAAGCCCTTTGTAACTTTTCATAAGTCATAGTAGTGGATTCGCCAGTCTTTACACATTTGACGGCACAACTTTGATCAAACTTCTGCCGGTCCATTTTCGTAACGCACCTCACAAACACAACTTCACTTCAGACGCTGTCAGCAATCCCGTAGCAACTGTAGCAAGTTCAAATTTGTACTGAGTCTACGGCAGGGGTTAATCTAACTATCATGTGAAGGGGGAGGCAACAGTATTGTCTGTTCGTGCACAGCTTTGCCAGTCTCATTACTTTTCTACCACACCTACGTGCAGAATTTCCCCTTTAAAAACATTAAAATGGCTTCCAATTCTGCGAGTCGCCGATCAGACAACTGTTGTTATATATCTGGGCAGTTTTTATTTTTATTTTATTTTATATATATATTTTTTGCAATTCGTCGAATCTTTACGCCTCACTCCTCTGCGAGTTTTATGGGGCCGCTTATTTCGCCTGTATGGACGGGTAGCTGCAGGACGTAAGGTCGAATAATTTGGCACTCCCCGCCATAAGAATTTCAGTTCTCGCCAACACTTGGCTGGCCTAACACTGCGTTTAACGCTTTTATTAACAGTCAACAAACACAAAATTGTTACAGAGAAGGCCAGGCAAGCGCTTTAAAACGGGTGCAAAAAGAGGGGCTAAAATTGCAAATAATATAAATGTGTCGAGTTGGGAAACTTTGGCACAGCGAAGATTGATAGCCCGAATATGCGCTCTTTCAAGGCATGCACCGGGGCACGGGCTTTGAAAGCGATAGGGGATAGACTTCTAAAACTGTTACCTGAGTAGGGACGATCATACTTGGAAAATTAGGACTAGGAAAAAAGGAACAGATGTTGGTAAATATTCCTTCGTAAATAGGACTATTAAAAGTTGGAACCAATTACCTGCAGGCTTACTAGCGTCTTTCCCCTATAAACTAAACACTTTTAGAAAGAGGGTTAAGAATGTAGTTACAAGCAAGGAAATTGAAGTGGGGATTGAGTGTAAATAAGTTAAGTGATGTGAAGTGAACTGACGTGATATATGTGAAGTGATTTTGTTTTGAAGTTAAGTGAAGTGAAGTAAGTTACGCTGAAGTTCTTGGAGACAAAAGTACAATGCATATTAGGGTGACCTTATACTTGAGGGTACTTGATTGTATTGTGACTATTTCATTTAGTGTGTTTCTTGTACTCTTTGGTAATATGTGTACTTGTATTTACTGTGTTTTTGTAATGTTTTGTTTATGTATATCTATTCCTTTTACACTTTTGTTTAATTTTGTATGTTATGTACTTTTGTTATGTTTATGTATTCTTATTGTTATGTATGTTCTGTTCTGTATACTCTGTTTTCATCGTTTCAACTGGCACTCTTCGGCTACCCTGATAGAGGTTTTCCCGTGCTTTTTCCTCAGTTGTAAGGCAAATGCCAGGGTAATACTCGCAAATACGGGGCACGCCCCACACTCTTCCCAAATTAACCTTTATCCTGCTAATGTGGAGAATAGGGTGAGCTCCTAATAGTGTCAGCAAATGGCACATGGGATTTAATTCGGCATTTAAAGGGTTAATTGTGTTGCTCTATGTACTGTTTTTGTGTAAATGTGTACCGTACTACTGCCACCGGCTGTCAATCCAATTGTAGTTAACAAATATATCTATCGATATCTATTTCATCTCGTACATAAGAATGAAAACTGCTTCTTTTTTTAAGTAAACATGTAATATTCTCACAACCGACGTCCGTATTAGTGCATTAATACGCCATATATCTCCAGAGTTCAACGTAGATTTTTTCAACGCCATTTCAACTGGAAGGTTCTAATAAATTCCTGTCATTAGGACAGCAAGTCGGGTTGTAACACGTAAGTTCAATTAACGGTTACGCTATACCAAGCACACTCATGATGTTTTGATATCTAACATGTGTTTCCCAACACGCCATTCGCAACATGTACGACACACATGTTGTTCAGCTTAGTGGAACAAATTGTAATCGCTACCACTTCGTATATTGAACAATCGTATGGGAAAACCTCTCCTCGCATATTTAAGAGAGAATGAGAAGAAATAATGTGTTTAGAAACAGAAATGTACATATGACTAAAAGTGGATTGGAGGTCAACTCAGATAACAAGGTTGCCAACTTCTGTGCAGGGCGTCCTGGTTCCAAATCTCACTGTCAGTTCTGTCAGTCAGATATTTTTGTGGTTTTTACTGTCATTGTCCAGCGAACCTCGGTGAAAATCATAAATTATTAAATACAGTGTTTACCATACGTACTTGCTGTATGAACGTTAAACAGCTTAGAGTATTCCCGCATAAGCTGTGCGTAAGCTATCTTGTCAAATTCAGAATAAAAAAATTTATTTGCCTAACTACAATTATCAAATTGTCCTGTGAAATAAAGGCGTATTGTTTTGTTTCAAGTAAAAAACGGAATTTTTAATTATTATTTAAAATAACTTCAGGTTTTGAAGCGTTAAACCCTTTAGGGCGAGTCTATGCCATGTTGTTGCAAGAGGTGTTATTTCCCTCATCGCACTATTTTGCTTCTACTTCCTCCCATTCCAAGTGTTTCTAAAGTCCATCCGCACTCAGCAAGTTCAGAAAGTCTTAATGCAATGCGTGTGGATTCTCACAAATTAACAGCACTTAAAATTTTTTAAGATTAATGACAAATTAATTAATAACCAAAATTCACGCGGCTTTTAAAATGTCCTCTGTAGAATTTTACAGTTTTTCGGAAGAATATACTGCCTCCGCCTTGAGAATAGAACTTTTGAATAAAGACAGATCACCGGTAAATCTACACTGGTATTTACGTCTTACATTCTAGAACAGTGTAATCCCTAGGATGTTACACGATTGCTTCCACAAAGAGCAAATGGCTGAGTTAACAAGGTCCAGCAACTGCGTATTCCTTTCCATAATAGTGCATTACTCAAGTACACACATCTGAAGAAGGTGACGACCCACTCAAAAACCCCAGCTCGCCCAGGCCGTCACAGCAACAGCGGCACAAATTGCAGTCTATGCAGAAAAAAAGTAAAGGGCAAAGCAGAAACGTAAATACTATCCACGACAAATTTCTCACCAAATTATCATTTCGAGTTGTAAGCCGCCCCGTTTGCCGCCGGAAGTGACGCCACAGTCACGTGACGTAAACAAAGATGGCGGCGGGGTCAATGACCTTACCCTAACCCCTACCACTAATTGATATGCAAATAGATCTAATCAATATGCTAATGATCTTGATTGTTCTAATTAATGTGCAAACGACCTTGACTGAGCTCATTAATACGCAAATGACATTAATTCATCTAATTAATATGTGAATTCTTTTGATACGTAAATTAATTACTGCCTAGACAGCTTGGCGCCTTAATTACACTAGACAGTTTGGCGCCTATTTCTATAAAGTCGCCATTTTAGAATATGGCGACTAGCGCGCTATTTTTAAATTGTTGCAAACCTAACTTAAAATATTTGCTACCTAACATGGCTGAAGGCGTGCCGCTTTTAAAGTGCTGCTAAACGAACATACTTTCAAATATTTTTACAATATGGCGACTACCGCACTAATTAAAATTGTTGCTGACCTAACCTAAACATCTGCTTTATTAATAAGGAGGCCATTTTAAATATGGCGACTAGCGCGCTACATTTAGATTGTTGAGAAACCTAATTAAGCAGCTGCTACTTTTACAATACGAAAAACAGAGCTACTTTTAAATTAAGCCGCAATTTTAGACTTCTTGTTGTATAATTGTGAGGCGCAAAATGTTGGCTGAACGACAAGATTCTAGGAACATAATTGAAAGAGTGTACGTTTGAATCCTGCTACTTTAGCCATCTTGTTTTTGGAAATAGGAGGTATTGTAATAAGGAGAATAAATAAATAAAACACATTTGTATTTACAAATGTATACATTGTAGGTTATGTATTATAATAAGTATAAACACAATTCTGTTTATAGACTACATTAGCCGAATGTGGTTTGGTAGCAATTATATATTTAAGCATTAAGAAATTTAAAACAGGCGGCAATACTGTGTAGGAACACCTGCAATAAAACTGTGTATGTTTTTGCACTTTTGTTTCGCGTTACGCGAAGATAAACGACTTTTAACACTGTAACATGAAAAACTGCACTTTTTGAGTGAAATGTACTTAAATACAAATTAATTTGTTTGGTTTACGAGTTATAAGCACAGTGAAAGCATGTTACATCTTGTTGAGACTGGAAACATAGCCTTTGTTCCTTACCAAATACCGGTAAGCTGGGGAAATATACGTTCAGTGGGGTTTGCGTTTCCTTACGCAAACTGCCCAGACACAGTTGTTGGGTTTAAAAAAGTACGTAAACAATACGTGGAACGTTTACTTGCGGACAGAGTTTTCACTTTTTAAAACAAATTACACTTACATTTTTAACCCAGTGTGGATGGCAGCAATACATTAAATTTATTAGGCGTTGTTAAATTGAGTACGCAGTTTTGTTTCACGTTACGAGATTATAAACGTAATGTAACACTGTACTTCAATGCGGTGGTAATGAAAACACTACGTGAAATGCAATTTTATGCAAAGAACACAGAAACGAATATTTTGTGGTTACCTGCTACAAAACCTGGAATACATCCACATTAGACAAACACCTAGCATGCAAACGCATTGCTGAGTTAAAATGAATGAGGCACACAGCTATTGTTGCTACATTACGCAGGCAGAGCGGCACCTTTTACTTAGGTACTAGGAGGGTCGACTTGTGCACTTAGAGAAAGTGTGCCTTAGGCAAGCTGCCTGACTGCAGCTAAGAATTTTAATACACGGTTTACAGTTTAAATGACACGCTAGACATTTTTTAATGCCACAAATTGTAATCATTGTAACCAAGCTAGACTCAAATTTGGAAAATGTCTTTCATAACGATGTTGCAAACACTTTGCCCTAGTTTCGTCATGAAACCATTCTCACATGTAGGAAGTCGACAAGCTACTTGCCTTATTTTGTTAAATTCAGCACAGACCTTATTACGCCATTAAGCCTCAGTAACATGAAATAAACGAAACTAGTTCACGAAAATCTTTGTAATACCAGAAAGTGCTGACGACATTTTGTACTATAAAACTCTAAGCCGCAATTACATATTCATTCACAAAGAAATTCACAACAACGAAATTAACGACGAAGTTCTGATCTACGACACCGACGTTCGTGCTATCTGAAGAACACTGTATATTAAATAATTACTGAAGCTCTAGTACAGAATGCTTCTATACTTGACGTCAATCCTGCTGTTTAAAGGTGAGTCTTTCTGACTATATTTATTTATATATAATTATTACGTTCAAGCGGCAAAGTTCCGAAACCCTTTAAAGTAAACTATAAAGGCAAGTCACCTATTTTAAACATTAACCGTTATTGTGAATTATTTATATTACTTTTACATGTTTGTATATAATAACCTAATATATATATTTATTACTAGTCACCACTGACTATCGGTTATTCGATTAGGAAACCCCTTTCCTATAACGGTCGTTTTTTTCGCCAAGAGTTCTTGGCTGGTGGCAGCTACCTCTTACAATTGTGCAGTTTAACGACGGCAATTATAAGAAGACAAACCCCTGTAGTGCTTACACGACAGCGTCAGACTTGCTGGGCACTACAATTTTAGCAGTACACACTTGATATTTTTAAAGTTGTTTAGAAGGTAAAGACGAAGATGTGGGTGCTGAAATGTGTACTGATATGAGACACGTTAGCCAGACTTTGTGACGCTGACTACCAGAGACTGACAGGTGAATAGCGACTCAACACAGTTTAAACCCCGCTTAAAATATATAGAGAAATACACTTTGAAACCACATCCACTGTAAAACACAACACAGTAAGCACTTAAAATTTCAAAAAAAAAATTTGCCCTCACACTTACAGCTCTCACTGTTGTACAATAGCTTAGTTTGATCGGGCATTAAGTAGACACCCTAATTTACAAACACGTGATTTTGAAACTATCAGGTCCCATATTTACACACAATTTACATATGTTTCCACATTTACAGATTTTACTTATGCACAATAGCTGAGTTTGGTTAGGCATTAAGCAGTCAGCCTCAATTTATTAACACAATGTGAATTTAAACTTGCAGGTCTGTGTTTTACACACAATTTACATTTGCTTTGCACAATAACTAAGTTTGACAGATATAAGCAGATACCCGTAACTTATTAACACGCTCTGACCTTAAACAGTCAGGTCCGGTTTTTACACACATTTTGCAATGACATTGAGTGTTTTCAAAAATGCGGTGAGACTTTTTAGTACAGTACAATATGTAGAAAGGACATTTTTTGTAAGAATCCGCTTTACAGTACTCTATATACAACTTAGAGTTAGCTAGTCGCTTAGGCATATCAAAATAACACGTGTACTTTTCAAACACACTATCATGTCTTGACGTTAGCACCTCATTCGTGATATAATTTGCACGATTATTAGTGCATAAAATACCATAAGTTAACGACGACAAAAGTATTCTGTTTAGCACAGCGTATGCAAACATTAGTTTGGACGGACGTTTTCCACGTATGAATCTTGATTCAGATGTTATTACAATTGTCTCCTCACCAGATGATAAATGGAAATAGTCTTCTGCACGCGACTTAAATGAAATAGTGCACTGTTTACCCAAAATACATTTTTCAATATAGTTTGCGTAATGTAACGTTTTATTACAAAGAACATATAAATTGATCTTTACTGAATTTAGGATTCCGGCTACAAAACTCGGATAAACTCCGAAAGAACCACAGTTTATAGCCACAACAACATTATTCACTAACCACAACCACTTTGTATTCTGAATTTTGTAAGTGTCGTACCAGATGCCTTCCCCTACAGTGTTATTCCATTTTTCACATAAATGTCCAATGTTGGCGTCAGGACGAAACGAGACTTCTACAAATTCTAGAAAATCCTTTATGCGTAACTAAAATATATAAAAACAGTTATTATAAACTAGAAAAAAGTTAAAATATTGTATAAAATATTTTTAGGTCCAAGAAATTCTACGGATAAATATTATTATTAAAAGTAAAACATACGTACATAATTTTTTACGTGTTGTCAGAAAAAAATATTCACTACACACGCTTATCGTCTATAACGGTTAAATTTTGAATGATTTGGAAAACGAGAATTTGCTGCCTGCTCGCACTGAGGTACAATCTGAAACTAACCAAGGTGGAGGGTGCTGGGAGAGGTGTTTTTACAGTATTGGAAAGCGGGTAGAAACTTGTTTTGGGGGGGGGGTGTTGAAACAATATTTTGTTAAGAGCACTTAAAGTCTCCATTTAGATAATTTAGTAATTCCACAAATCTCTTGAATGCACAAGGAGACCTCACCTAAAAGCCAAACATTTTGACAACAGGGGACGTGTTTTATTTGCAAAGGAATGCGAGGGGAAGTAGTGAAGGGCGTTTTTAGCAAAATTAATTAGTATACACCTAAGATTTTTAAAGCTTTTGGAAGAGGATTTAACCGTTAAAATTTGTACGGACCGGAAACCCTACCTGCGGTGGTATGTACTGCCTCGGGGCTTAGACAGTCTGGCCGAAGCAAGGCGACTTGCGGGAAAATAAAATGTAGTTACACCGAACAGAATTTTACCCTGGCTAACGCAACTTAACAATACAGGTTCTATGTTGTTTAAATGACACAACATATACATTACAAAATCCAGCCGGTTAATACCGTTCAAGAACTATGTGGAACACATAAGTACAATGTGTAGAGGGAAAATGATAGGCTATTATATATTCAACTGTATGTTGTATGCGCGTTTCTTTTTTCACCAAGGTAAATATTATAGGTTCTCTTGGAGTGTACGAGCCTGCTGGAACTGGTTCGAATTTCTACATAACTAAGTATAAATTATTTTAGGTCGGATATGAATAACTTACTCGAATATTTGCCAGAAGGCGCTTTACCGGCTTTTCTTTGTTTGTCCATTTGAACTGTGGAATAATATGTATCATATGTATGTATACACATATGTAGTTTTTGTCTAAATCGTTAGACGTAAGACGGATAAGGAGTAGAGTATTGTGCAGCAGGCCTTTTAAATGTTTGCACAAAGAATAATAACAACGCAGCCGTTCGTATGGACAAAGAAACACCGTACACGTGTGATTTTGATATGCCTAAGCGGCTAGCTAACTCTAAGTTGTATACAGAGTACTGTAAAGCGGGTTCTTAAAAAAATGTCCTTTCTACATATTGCACTGTACTAAAAAGTGCACAAATGTCTAGCGTGTGTCATTTAAACCGTAAAAGGTGAATGCAAATTCTTAGCTGCAGTCAGGCAGCTTGCCTAAGGCACACTTTCTCTAAGTGCACAAGTCGACCCTCCTAGTACCTAAGTAAAAGGTGCCGCTCTGCCTGCGTAATGTAGCAACAATAGCTGTGCGCCTCATTAATTTTAACTCAGCAATGCGTTTGCATGCTAGGTGTTTGTCTAATGTGGATGTATTCCAGGTTTTGTAGCAGGTAACCACAAAATATTCGTTTCTGTGTTCTTTGTATACAAATGCATTTTATGTAGTATTTTCATTTCCCACCGCATTAAAGTACAGTGTGTATGCGTACTCATACAATATTACAGCGTGAAATGTCACTTTAATAAAAGCTGTTATACTTAAATACCTATTTGCTACCAAACTACACTCAGTTATTAAATTAAAGTGTTATAAAGAGAATTGTATTTTTATTTATTTAATGAATAACCTACATTATATATATTTGTAAATTAAACAAAAATATATCTTTATTTATTAACCTTATTACAGTACCTCTGATTTCCTTTAAAAAGAGATGGTTAAATTAGCGGAATTCAAAACTACAATCTTTCAATTATGTCTAGAATGTTGTCGTTCAGCCACCTCTGTTACGCCTCACAATTATACATTAATACAGTCTTAAACATGCAAAAGTTTAGTTAAGTTAGCGGCATAATTCAATAATAATAGTTCAAATTACAAAAGCAAATTTTTAAGTTAGGTTAACATTGTCGCTAGTAGCAATATTACCAAATTTGAAAATTTAGAACTGGCGCGCTTGTCGCCGTATTTTAAAATGACACTTGTTTTAAAATGCAAATTTTTAAGTTAGGTTAGCAACAATTTAAAAATTTCGTGCTATTCGCCATGTTGTAAAATGGCGTGTGTTTAAAATAGCAAATGTTTACGTTAAGTTAGCATCAATTTAAAAAAGCGTGCTTGTCGCCATATTGTAAAATGTCGGCTTTATTAGAGTAGGCGTCACGCGCTCTGACGCAAAAGGCGCCAAGCTGTCTGGCCGTAACTAATTTACATATCGAATCATTTGCATGTTAATTAGATCAATTTGCATATTAATTAGCTCAATCAAGGTCATTTGCTTATTAATTTGATCAGTCAAGGTCATTTGCATATTATTTGGCGGTTGGCAGAGAAAGGTCATTGACCCCATCGCCACCTTCGTTTACATCACGTGATAGTGACGTCACTTCCGGCAGCAAAGTGGCTTGCTATCTACTATTCCGTATACTAATAAGGCACTGAGATGTAATATTTCTTTCAGAACAAAAACTAGACTACGGGCAAAGTCGCCTAGGAAACGGTTTTGAGCCTTAAATTTTTTTCTGTTCTACAGCAAACAGACCAAATCTGGAATATTTTCTTATGTTCAATACCTGTCGCTGCCATTTTCACACGTGGAATATTTGTCGGAGCGTGAAACAGAATACCCACTTCATATAGAAGGCAGGTCAAAAACATGAAGAAGTACACCTCCGTCCTTCCTTACGCCTTCATAATGAGATGCTTAATTAAGAACAGGGAAAGGTTTAAGTCACCTTCACTTCACTACACTTTAACTTTTTCTACCATCTGACGGTATATCATACCGCTAAAATATACAGGACGAGGAAAGTTAAGGTAAATAATGTAATTTCACTATGCAACATGCGAAGAAGGCATAGGGAGGGATTAGAGGAGAAGCTTTACTCTTTTTTAACCTCACCGCTAGAAAGGGTGGAAGGTCAGGATCATGCCCTGACCGCATTGCGCCGTGAAACAACTGGTACCCTTTGTATAGGACAGAGTGGGCCCAACGGCCGGTCTGTACAGGTGAAGAAAATATGGCCCCCAACTGAATTCGAATCTCTGACCGTCCAGCCCGTAGCAAGTTGCTGTACCGACTACGCGAACCAGGTCCACAGATGACTAGGAATTATATGCAAATATTTAAGAGGAAAATTGCTGAATAAGTGAATGAATAAAAAAATAAATTGATGGGTTGTTGGGTGGTAGTGTGGACAGTTAATATGTAAGTGTTGGAGTGACATATTGGATAGACAGGTAGATGAAGGAGGTGAACCAGTCCTACTGATCACTTTTCGAGAGGCACAGTCAGCCCGTATTTAATGCCGTTACGCTTTCTATTGGGAGATTCAGTACAATATGTATCATCTTGTATATAAGCCTACGACAATCATACTAACATGTGCTCTTTTTTCACAGTTCCCGAGCTCTATGAAATGGCGTTAGCAGAAAGTGCACACATTTTGGAGTGGCGATTTGCAGCACAGTGTCATGATATCGAAGTACCTGCTTCTGTTCTAGACTTGAAAAGCATCTGTTCCGTCCGAAAATTGTTGCACCATTCTTTCTTTTCTCCATAATATCCAGAATCTCTCTGGTATAAATGACACCCCACATTCTTCCCATAATTCAGTGACATATAAGGTCAACTGGCAGCACGCGGTGGCGTAGTTGGTTGAGGCACTGCCCTACAAACAGAAGATCGTGGTTTCTATTCGCGATGGGGTCATTAATTTTTTATTGACGTAATCCTTCTAGCCGCACTATGACTCTGTGGTCGACTCTGCCTCTAACAGAACTGAGTAGCAGAATTATTTCCTTGGGTAAATGAGGCTGGTGTTTAGCGCTGACAACCTTACCACCTTCGTGTACCGATTGTCTGGAAAGTTTGGGAGCTCAGCTTCATGAAGCCATAGAGGTCTGTCTAGATCTGTATATCGATTGGTTTATAACCAAACCAATTTTATTTCACAATAAAATTTGTTCATATTTTCAACTTTTATTTAAACAAATACCTACAAGAGTTCCACATAGAAGACTATCCATCCTCCCATTTCGGAAGGAATATTTATATTTGTATTTGTGTGTGTGTGTGTGTGTGTGTGTGTGTGTGTGGTGCGTGCAGTAGGAATTAACACCTAATAGTTTTTAACTCCGATTTTATGCATTCTGTTTTGTTATCCGTATTAACAACCTGTACTCTTACACCATGAAATACAATCCCTTATATGTAAGAAAATCTTATATTATGTCGATTACCAGTAGGAGCTGGGATAATGTAAGATTTACTTACAAAAAAGGGGTGTGTTTTCTGCGTAATAGTACCGTTTTTTAACAGTTCGAAGTTTACTCGCGCCTGCTTAACATTTTAGTTAAAATTTCCATTATTTAGCCCCATAATTGTGAAACGTAAAGTCGTCACTCCACTTGTCATGAAGGCATATGCAGTTATGGAAGTACAGCTCCACTTGTTCTAAACGTAGGTGAGTAGTCCGTCGTACCTCAAGGTAAACAGTTTCTTTTTGGATAGAATAAGAGGCTGGGTGAACCACAGAAATGGTCTAGACCTTTTTTGGGGGAAAGGTTAAGTATCGTGCCCTCGCCGCGAGTTCGCTTAAACCAAAGTAAAACAAAATAAAATTACGAGTATCCTAACTTTTAACACTGGTGACATATCACGTTACGTTGATACGACGACATAGCAATATAGAGCTTTATCCTCGTAAGGTATTCGATTTTCTCAGCTGAGTTGCTGAATATGAATATTCGGGTCTTCTGGTAGTAAAAAAGAATCTTTGGAAAGTGGTTGCTGAAGTTTCGGGGAAACGCAGTGCCTCTGTCTCTAAGATTCTTGAAGTATAAGAAGATATCCAGTAAATATAACTGCACTGCCTGATCCTTTAAATTGAATGCATTACGATACTTTCAAACTTAAGAAACCACTGTCCCAATGACTCATCGTCGTATCCCAAAAGCTCTGAAACCTCACTTTCTTCTTCGTAAGATGCAGTGCAGGATGTTCCGAAGCACAGAGCAGTATGCAGACAAGCTACCTATTTTTTTTAATAAAACCAACTAGATGCTCTAATTTCTCAGATGTAAGAATCGGTAGAAATAACCAACAAGATGCAACCTTGTAATAGAATTTATTTTTCCACCGTTCATTGAAGGCTGAACATGTTTCGAGCGACATACCGCTCATCATCAGGAGCTCCGACTGTATTTGCAGCCTCTGGTTTACATACGCATGTGTTGACCGGCCGTAGTCCAGTCCCACTCAGACTTGACTACGGTCTGTCACCACATGTGTATGTAAACCAGAGGCTGCAAATACATTTAGAGCTCCCGATGATGAGCGGTGTGCCGCTCGAAACATGTTGAGCCTTCAATGAACGGTGTAATAATAAATTCTATTACAAGGTTGCATTTTGTTGGTTATTTCTACCGATTCATACTACGATGCGCGGATCCATGAATATTAAATTCTCAGATTTGCTTTTGGATTGAAACTCTACATGTTTCGGACAGTTCCTCCGTCCATCATAAGAGTTTTTCACTGTACACCCAGCAATAATATGTCATACAAGTTTTGCTGACAGCTGCGAGCAAGATCAGGATGAACCATCCTATTCCCGCAAGCAAGCAGTCAGCATAACCTGTATGACATATACCATTGCTGAGTGTACATTGAAAAACTCCTAATAATGAAGAGAGGAACTGCCCGAAATATGTAGAATTTCATTCCAAACATAAATTTGAGAAATTAATGCGCCTAGTTGGTTTTATTATAATAAATTTATCACGATGCACGGTCACATGAACATCAAATGCGCTATCTAGGCAACAGGTCAGTCTATCCTTATACTTGGGCAATGAAAAATAATTTCGAATACATTTCAAATTTTCTGCAGCTTTAACGTTTCGTGAACTGCAATTTTCGTAACTTTTTCCTTAGCACAGCAAAGGAATTACTTTATAAGATAGAAGTGGTGTGGCGGTTTAAGGGGTCACAAATTCTACAGGAGTGACGTTACACGTGAAAGGAAGAACCAAGTTGCCAGGATTTCCCGATATACAGTTGATAATGTGAAACAGCTTGTAATAAAATACATGTCACTTTTCTATCCATTACACACATCATTCTTAAAGGTTTGATAGGAACAAGAGTGCTGATGAATTATTCGGCGTGGTTAGTATTTCTCCGTTATACGAATGAAATGGAAGAACTGACTTATTTTCATTAATAAGAGAGAAAAATATTGTAAATTTTACAAAAATTGTTACTTTCTCTTAACCCTTTAAATGCCAAGTTAAATCCCATCTGCCATTTGCTGGCATTATTAGGAGCTCACCCTATTCTCCACATTAGCAGGATAACGGTTAAAGCTATACAAAAAGTATAATATATTCTCTTAAATCTAGAGATGCGGAGTGTAACTACTACGCCTTACTTTTTGCAAGATGTGAATTTAGCGCGGTCTTAGCAATCTGCTGTAAACTAACATTTACAAGTAATACTGATGTAACACAGCCATACTTTCGTCAAGAGTGGGAAAGCTGCAGATATGATAGGCTTTTGCAGTAGGTGAAGTCACGCAAAACACTTCACGCAATACCCATTACAAATGACATATTACTTTAAGATTGTATTAATTGCAATTCTTTTTTCCTGTTGAGGAACAAAGTGTTATGTTGACACATGATTAATTTGCTGTGAAACAATGAAAGGATACAATTTTTCAAAATATTTTTACGTCACCCTCATTAATACATAAAAAATAATGCTTTAAATTTTGAAGATAAATGGGAAAAATTTTTAATACTATCTTCTGTACTAAGTGTTCTGTTTTTACATCGAAACTTGATCTTGCGTTCCAAGTGCATCCCGAAACGACAAACCGTCCCATCGTATTGTACGTAAGGTACATTGCTGTGGAATTAACTCACGTGTATTTTACTCAAACACTCCCATAATTTCCAAGTTAAAACTTGGCGGAACGGTTTTTGGAGAAAATTGGAGTACGGCCTAATTTCTCTCAAGTGATCATTGCAGTACAGATAGAGTAATTTTGCTAATATTCTCCTCGGTATCTCCTTTATGCAGGGTATCTACACTTATATTCCTGAGACAAACCATGTCCCTAGGGAACATCGTATTGCAACTACTTTGATGTAACTATTCATGGTGCGTATATCGCTAGTTCCGGCCTTGGCTCCATTGTATCTCTACGTTAGCACTTTCACAAGTATGTGTGCAGTGCCCAATACGGCTGTTTTCTGTAGTTCTGTAACTTCATGATTTACTGGTACGTTGCTCACGTATTTTCTAAATGACTTTGAAATGGTCCCAGTCGCGCCTATTATTACTGGAATCACCTTTGTTTTTACATTCCACATGCATTGTATTTCTATTGTAAGGTCTTTATATTTTAGAATTTTCTCGGCTTCTATTTTAATCACATTTCTGTCCCCGAAATTGCAACATCTATTAACATGCATGTTCTCTTTTTATTATCACCAATTATATTGTCTGGTGTGTTGTTAGCAATGGTTCTGTCAGTTTGAACTTGTTGATTCCACAGTATGGTTACTTTGCCTCCCTGGCCTGTTTCTACTGATTTTGGAACATGTTCTTACCAGTGATTTTGTCCAATTATACCCCTGTTTCCTTACATATGTTGAAGTGTAGTTGTGCACACACTCTATCGTGTCTTTTTATGTACTGTTCTTTTGACAGTATTGGGCATGCCGATATTATATGTTCTATTGTCTCATCAAACTGTTGGCATAGTCTGCATTTGCTATCTGTCTCTGTATTTAATATCTTCGTTGCGTAATATTATGTTTGTATCTGTTGGTCTTGTGCTGCTATGATTTCACTCTGAGTTTCTGCTTTTAAGACTCCCTTCGAAAACCAGACGAACGTGTCTTCTTCACCAATAAGCTCTCTATCTATATTTCTAATGTACTGCCCATGCATTACTTTGTTTTTCCATTTGTTCTTTAAAACCTCTCCCAATCTTGCCGTTGTATGTTGTATTCCTTCTTGTTTTGCGTCACTCTTCTCATCTGATTGAGTTAATTCTTCTGCAATCTTTGCTGCTGTCTTTATTATTATTATTATTATTATTATTATTGATCGCCCTATTTACAGCTATGTACCTCAAACACACCATGTCTCTACAGTACGTACTGTTGCAGCTATTCGGCAATTACATTAATGCTACATGTAATGTTATTTCCAAGGTTGAATGTTCTGCACGTTTACATTATCACTTTCCGCAGTTTGTGTGCAGTGTCAGATATGGCTGATTTCTGTATTCCCTTGACTGAGTGCTTTCCCGGGGTGTTGCTCGGGTATTTTCTAAATGCCTTTAAGATGGTTCCAGTTCCCCCTGTTATTGCTGGCAACATTTTTGTTTTTACATTCCATATGTTTATTATTATTATTATTATTATTATTATTATTATTATTATTATTATTATTATTATTATTATTATTATTTCTGTGTTACATGAATATATCCTGTGCTCTTCCACCTAACCTGAGCCCTATGATAGATACATTGCTTAAGGACGATAATTTCCCCTTCATTTCGATGTTCTTAACGGAGAACATTTTTTTTGTCCATTTGGGAATATTAAACCCTACCATGAACTTGCATATTTAACAGGCCTATTTTTTAAGACAGCGCCACTAACACAATATATATTTGCGTATATTTTAGTTTCATCAGTTTTAGCTAGGAAGGTTTGGATGATAGCCACATACCATGATATAAGAGACACTGCACACCTGAACCTAAGGGACAATATCTGCATCTCATATTTTAGTACTTTCAACTCTTCCGCTTATAAAAATAGAAAGGTAAAGGTGTCCACCTCCCTGCCATGAAGGCATGCATTTTTAACCTCGGTGTCAAATGGAGGTGTGGCTTCAATATAATACTTCGGTCGCTTTACCCTGGGGAAGGAACTCCGTTACACATTCTATAGCAGACTGGGTGTGCACCAGAGTCAGTGTAGACATTTTGGAGAAGAGATTAATATTTTGCACCAAGCGGAATTTTAATACCGAACTCTCAAGCTTCTAACTAGTCGCTATCCCTAACGTGTGTCAACAAAATATCTAACAATAAAACTACAAGTCTCTGCACAACACTTCAGTATAGCAATCTAAAAAGCAACATGTTTCGGCTTAAAAGACAACCAACATCAGGGAAAAAGACAATTATACAGCTGTAATGCTACTATTTATTTTGACCAAAAATGCTTGCACAACAATTTAACCCCAAACTTTTCTGCCTTATTTCTTAATTTTAAATGAAAAGCTACAGCAATATGATTTCCTTTTTATATATTTCTCAAACGTGAAGCCTTATGATGGCTGTCTCGTACAGGCGAAACATGTAGCTTTTAACATACTACTGTTTTCACAGACGCAACTCCGAAGTGTGCATAAAAAAGGCTTGTTGTAGTATGAGGCACATATATCGTCTGTATTATTATTGAATATATTCAAAGACTGGCCGCCTTTACGTAGCGAACCGACAGCATTGATTTTAATAATGCTGTGTCAGTTTATTTTATTGCTTATATATGTTATAAATTGCCAATAATATATCAAATTTAAATGCATGTTCCAGATGTGACTACAACAGTTGTTTCGACGTTTCTTGTACGTTAACTTTTTTTATTTTTTTAATCCCAAATGTCATAAGTCAATCATGCAATATATAACATGTAAGAATAAAAATAAATTACAGGTAATGTTAAGGTGCAAATGCAGTTCCATCGGAACGAATGATGTGAGAGAGCACGAGATAAGTCACAGTTCGAAAAGCCGACCAAAAATGCCTTCAGATGAGAACAATTAGTTTTGGTATCTGTGATATCAGTAACTCGGTACAACTCTGGAAGTTTTGTGTCAGTGGAACACCTGAAATTCAGAAGTAAGAACCTTCTCCAAGGCAATATTCAGGATGCAACATCACGTCCTGTAAGCCACTGTTTTTCTGATTCTCCATAACTTTCACTGTAGCGATTCATTCGCTGTTCCCACTTGAAACTCAAAGGTCGTCGGCTCATCTCAGCTCAATATGGCACTCCGTAACTTAACAGCTTGAAGCTGCGAGAAGTATATTACACCGAAAAACATTGAGTTGAATAATTTTAAAACATTCCTCTTTGTATGCCTCTGTTGAAAGAAACGTAAAGAAATTCCTATATTCGCCAACATCCCCTTTAAAAAATTAAATTTTAATATCTTTTGAAAAGATGAACAATGTGTAACATGGAACAGAATTTCAGTTTTATAAATTATAATTTTGAGGCTGTCGGTTAATACAACGCATTAATGGTAGTCGCTTTTTCAGGAGAATGTCACGTCTTGTACTTAATGTTCGATGTACCGCCACGTCACAATCAGTCTGCCTTCTTACGGTTTCTTCTTCGTGTTCAAATTTGACGTCCTCCATTCCAAAGGATGTTACAAAACTTTCAAGTTTAAGTTAAAGTTCAACACATAAAAGTCAATGCAGATACATCTAACACAGACGGAATGTAGTCAAAACTGAGTATTAAAATAAGACACCGGGATGAAAATGTGGACTTTTATAATGATTTTCATGACGTAAATTTTAGGACGTGTTTCTGCGTTTTTGTGAGGTGTATATTTTAAAGTGTTTTAATCTCGAGAATATTTTGCGAAACAAGAATCTTATTCCGTCGTATTTTTAAAAGACGACGAAGAAAAAATTAGACTGAAGTACGTGGGGTGCCTTTGGGCACGTGTAATTATTTACAGCTGAGTTTTGCTTTAACAGCAGGTGTAAAATATAAAAGAGGAAAATTTATTTTCCTAAGCTTCATTAACTAGAATTAAGAATAACAACATGGTCGTTAAGCGATCTTCGTAAAGAGCACCATTTACCTCAACGTCATAACATTGTAGGCCACGGTGAAAATATTTTCCTTCAATATGTAAGAATCGTCCTGTATGTTTTTAACAAAATTATAAAATTACAGCATCGTACACAAGGTTACGTAGACTTGCCACCTGATAGAGTTCCATTAAAGGAACGTTCATAGACATTCAATATTTCGGTAGATAAATGATGAAGTTAGCCGATCATGAAGAATCTTTTTATTTTATGCACTGCAGGGAAACACAAGTGGTTGAACCTTTTCCTTAATTTATCTTTAAAAGCAAATTTCTGATAAAGTTCTCATGGAGTATGGAAATTTAATGAATGTATTTTTTTTTAATTTAACACAATGACATGCGTAAGAGAAGAATTCGCATGGTTTTCCCTTGAAAATTTATGCAGAATTCAACACTTCGTTCTTTAATTTTACAATATTTTAAGGCTTCGCGGTACACACGTAAATGTAAACGTAAACGTAAATGTAGTTTTACTTACGCCCTTTAAAAAGTAGCTCATTTCCTCGTAAATTTTGTGTGAAACTCACAAATTTTCGAAAACCTTATATGAGATTTTTATAAGAGATTCCACCCAAACTGGAAATAAAGAATGGCTTTCATGCGTCCATTTTAACGGAACATTCACTCAGTAATTTCTTGTAGACAATACCTGCAGAATTGTATTCTAATCCGTCGAAAATACGGAAAATACGGGCAAAGTTCTATTAACGCCCCTATTAAAGTACACATTTTATTAATCCAACATTGACGAGAATCATAATTACTCAACTTATACATCAAGTTCTTCGCTACAGAATTTCCACCGCAATTGGTCAAGAAAAGTGAAAATTGTGGACGAAAACACATTGGCGCCACTAAATAAACTTTATCACTGCGACTACTGTCAGAAAGACCCCCCACCATTGATCGAAATGGTTTTGAGCAAAATTTCATAATTCGGCAAAGGATTCACTGATGTTAAGTTACAGACAAATGGTCGTGACCTATATATAAGGCGTTTTTTAATTTGGTCGTAAAAAGCGCCTCATAAGAAAACGCTTTAAAATGGTCCGTCTAACAAGTCACTAGTTGTTGCTGGAAAACTGAGGTTTGCTATTGCTGTGAGAAATTGTGGAAAATTTTTATACAATGACTTAGTTGAGTGTGCAGTGCAGGACTCCAAAAATGCGTCAAACAAGATGAACTGTCTAACGGTAAAATGTGAAGCCGCAGTATTATTGGGACAATTTTTTACCACTCTATAACATGCCATTATCTTCACGGCTGATCACGTGACTGTAAATCGGTTAGGAAGGACTGAAATAAACAGCAACTTATTACAAATTATGTAAATAATTGGATACGTATGTGCATATCAGTGGCGTATGCAGGTACTTACAAAAGTAAATTTAATATTTTTATTCTTTGCACTGTGGTTGTTATAAGACATAAAAATGCACACAGTTTATACATCACAACGCATCCATGTATATGAATCCTTCTACATGTTTCAGCAATAAATCGCCAGTCTCAAGGAGACATTAATAAAAAGAATATAACATTAATAATCCAATTCGCATATACAATAACAAAAACAAATAACGGCAGTTAGAAGTAAAAAGATGCGGATGGATATTGTTAAAAAATGTGGATAAATATTTTAAAAAATGCAGATTGATATTGTTTAAAAATGTGTATGTATATTGTTTAAAAATGTGAATGGATATTGTTTTAAAAATATGGGTGGATATTATTTTAAAATTTGGTTGGATATTGTTAAAATGTGGATGGATATTGTTAAAATGCGGATGGATATTGTTTAAAAATGTGGATGTACATAGTTTAAAATGTGGATGACATTGTTTAAAAATATTGATGGATATTGTTAAAAATGTGACTGGATATTGTTTTTAAAATGTAGATAGATATTGTTTAAAAATGTGGTTAATATTGTTTAAAAATTGGATGGATATTGTTAAAATGTGGAAGGATATTGTTAAAAATGTGGATGGATATTGTTTAAAAATATATACGGATATTGTTTTAAAAATTTGAATGGATATTGTTTTTATAATGTGGATGAATATTGTTTAAAATGTGGATGGATGTTGTTTAAAATGCGGATGGATATTGTTAAAAATGTGGGTGCATACTGTTAAAAATTTGGATAGATATTTAAAAAAATGTGAATGGATTTTGTTTTAAAAATGTGGATGGATATTGTTTAAAAATGTGGATGGGTATTGTTAAAATCTGGATGATATTGTTAAAAAAATGTAGATGGATATTATTTTAAAATATTAGATGGATATTGTGGATAATGTGATGCTGACATATCAGTGAACAAAAGTCACAAATGTGCCACTGTTTATATTATATGTAGTTACATACATAGAAACGTCTAATATAGACGTTTTCGATATAAAAATCTAGTCCCCGTGCCGTGTATCGGTGATGTGTCTCCTGTAGGAGAGTGGAGTACACAACGCTCTGTTACTCGAGACCATCAACACACGCACATGGTATGTATAAAACATCAAATTACACACACACACACACACATACATATATATATATATATATATATATATATATATATATATATATATATTGGCAGAACTTGATATCTTGGATCAAAAAGTTCTATACTAGATATCTGCAGATATATTAGCACCTAAAATATAGACCGCAGCAAGTCAATTAATTTTAATCAATAATAATTCGGCATCATATTATCAATATTATCCACATTTTTACATTTAGAACTGCTGTTATTTATTTTTAATATTGTGTATGTAAGATGGACTTACTAATTTTATATTCCTTTGTATTAATACCTCCCTGAGAATTGAGGTTTATTGCTCAAATATGCATTTGAATTAACGTATATGAATGACATTTGTGTGTATAAAAATTGTGTGCCTTTCTGTTTATGTGGGTGATTGCATAACTAATTTGAGGAAAGTGCAAAATATTTTAGTGATATCAAGGCAAATTCTGGGCTACATTTGTTGGAATCTCTGTGTCGATCGATTTTAAATAGCTTTAAACTCTTGAAAAACGAAGCTTCTGAAATAATAGTTTAAAAGTTGGGTTTTAGGTCTCTTCCTCAGAGAACACATAATCTGCACTACGAAAATAACAGGCAATGATGTTTATGCAAACAAGCGCTGCTTGTACTGGAAACCAAACTTCACAGGCTTATTCTGGCTGTGAAATGTATTACTTAATGCTAAAGCACGGGGTACATAAGGTTATCAAGTCTCTCTATGCATCAAAAACAAAAGCAATAAGCTTAAGTAGTCAATACATGTTATTTCTCTCTACTTAAGTAATTAGACACAGTTATGATCTTGTCAAGGTTCCTGAACGTTTTCCTTCTCATTCTGAAGTGGAAAATCTTTTGATCACTGTTTCTATAGTTACGCCCAGACGTAATTTTGGACAAAATATTCTGCAACCAGATTAGTACCTGGAGTAAGGCCGTCGGGCTATGTAACTGATTACACATTTCCATCTAATGTTGAGATTAAGAATGTATGGATCTACACCTCCAGTCGTCCTGTACGTTTTCTGATACAATGCTTCATTAAATATTCAGAGTTTATGGTTATAAAATATCTCCAGTTGGTACCATTTTTCATCCACCGAGTGCTGAATAGGCGTTTATAGAGTAAAGGTAAAATGACAAGTGACAGGAAAACGCCAAAATACTCGAATAATGTCTGTCCCAATGCCACTTTATCTACCAGAGATCTTACACTGACTTCAATGAAGGTAGCCAGACCTCTGTCTATAACCGTCGGCAATGCGTCGCAGCCTGCGTAAAAAGTTAGACTTGCAGGCGATTGTGTTGAGGGTGAATATAAAACTGCACTCTCCCTACACATCTAGGGGTGTACCGTCTCCTTCCCATTTCGGGTGCCTAGCATAAGGATTCTTCGCAGTCGTGGTGTTATGTGCAATCCGTGTGGACATGGTAGCTATTTCAGCAACGATGGTGCATAGACGCAGCAAGTTCCTATTGAAATGTTATCTCTTCTGCCTCTCCAGTACCTCATTAGCTGACTAACTGAAATGTCAAACACCAGCTCGTTGTCTACCACGTCGAAAATCAAATTTAATATTCTGTGATCATTTTTGTGTTTGGTCGCACATTTTATTGCTTCGTCTACTGGAAGATCGTAAGGAAGCACAAAGTATGGAGAGATTTATACCTGCTCTTTTTTCACCTAAGACAGAATAAAACATCAGTATCGAACCGCTATGAGAATAAAATATCGTACTTAGAGCGACATGGCTTTGGCATTCTTCCTTTGTCTGCTAGTGAATAAATATTCGAAAACTGAATGTGTTTCTAGCCTCATGTAAAAGGGTGGGGAAGCATGTATTTAGTTGCGTCTACCCTAAGAAGCTGTCCTTTGCTGATTGGAAACAAATCAGCTGCTCGGAAAGTCGCTATCATTTCTGAATTCGGTGCGATTGACAGCGCCCATTCGTAGACTGGGTATTTGGAAAGGCAGTATGTTGTTTTTAATAAAAATTAAAGATTAAAAATGTTCTGGACAAGGCATGAATCTCTGAAGCCAGTCTTCACCCGTGGTAAGGCAAAGGTTTATGGATGACATCTTACACCTCATCAAGGCATATAACATAGTGGAGGTTCAATTCCATTTATTATTGACCTTGGCACTAGATGGAGATGTCAGGTTGAGGTCCCTGCCCCTTTAGATCTGGAAAGAGTACCCAATCCCAATTGAACAGGAAGCTTGGTGGGGCTCAGAGCCGGTGCCAAAGCTTTGACGAGAAGAAAATCTCTTTCAATTGCATCCAGTAGAACACGATTTCTTGTTCTCTTAGCCTTCAACCTAGTCAATAGACTAAGTTATTCCGGCTGTTTTAAGGCAGAATCCGATAAAGTCTCAATCCATTCTCATAAAAAACCCCGTACAAATATGTCTATATTAATCCTTTCAAGACTAATTTGACCTCAATTTTATCTAACGTTTCTGTTCGTACAGACACTCCCGTATCAGTTGTCAACCAAACATTCCGTGCCATATAAGGAAACAATAGCTGTTAGTCTGATAACCACACAAATATTCAAATTTACTGTGTGGGCAAAAGGAGTGAATTTTAATGTTCAGCCATTTGGCAACTAAATTAATCGCTCAAATTTAAATAGTTAGTAAAAGGAAACTCGAATAAAGACATTATAAAATGCATTGAAGAGGTTGTTCACTGAACGCGAACCCGTAAAATTGTATATTTGAAGCACCGACTCCAGCCATTTTATCAATAAACAATTCAATCTACTCTTAATCGCACAGCTTGCACTGTAGCTATTAGCCAAGTCATTATGATTAACAATCATTATTATCATCATAATTTGGCACTACAACCCTTTGTGAGTTTTTGCTTTCTCAGCCAAGTCTCTCCAGTTTCTTCTATCCTTAACTGCCTCGTTCGTTTTTGACATTCAGCTCTTTTGGATCTTCCATGACATCTTGCCATCGTTGTCTTGGTTTTCCTACTGGTCTGGTTCCCAAGTTTTCCAATATAATAGCTCCCTAGTTGGCCCTGCTTGATCCATTCTTTGGATATGCCCCAGCCATTTGATTCTTTGTGCCTTAATGAATCTCACTATATCTGCACCTTCTATTAAGTTATCAATCTCCATGTTATTTCGTATTCTCCATACATTGTCAATATTAACAGGACCAAATACCTTCCTTAATATTAGCTTTTCAAAAATGTGTAGGTTTTCATCTTTTGCTGTTAATGTCCAAGTCTCTGATGAGTATGTAACGACTGGTCTTATCATCGTTTTATATATTTTCATTTTAGTGTTTTATTATATATGGGGCATGTTATTGGTTTGTTCCATTGATTAGGAATTTTTCACTTCTCCATATATTAAGAATAAGTTCCTCTATTCTCTGCGTCATTTGTGGATCTGCAACTTGCAGGAGTTCAGCATTAATGTTATCAGTTCCTGGTGTTTTAGACCTCTTAAGATTTCTTACAATTTCTCGTATTTCGTACAGTGTTGGTTCTACTATTCCCTCATCAATATTGTCATATGACTCATTTTCATAAAATTCAAATTGTTGTTTGCTCTTTTCTCCTCTTAAATTTTCGTTCCACCTGTTTAATATCCACTTTTCATTGGGCAATACTGATCCATCAGGAGCCTTAATATTATTGTTTCTTGGTTTATACATTTTAGTTAATATTTCCAACTTCTTGTAGAACTTACTATTTTCTTTCTTTCCATTTTCGATTTCTAGCTCTTTCATCGCATTATTTATCATTTCTCTGTTGTTGTCTCAACAGATATTTCTAGCTTCGTTTCTTCTTTTTATATATTCTTCTTTATTAATTCTTGTGTCTCAAATTATGCATTTATTTCTTGTTTTATATTTTACTTTAATTGCTTTTCTACAATCTTCATCAAACCGTTATACATTTTTTGTGTTTATTCCTTTTCCAACTTAGTTAATTGCCACATCATTTATGATGTTTTTAAGGTTATCCCATTCTATTTCTGTCTGGGCTTTGATCTATTTCATTTAATTTCTGGGCTATATTTATTTCATATTTTTTTTATATCAGGATTTTGTAATTTTGTAACATCCCATTTTCTTTATCTTCTAAATGTACCTTCTTTAACTTCGCTAATTCTCTGCCATAATTTTGTTCTAACAAGATAATGATCAGAATCACAGTTTGGTCCTCTAAGTGTACGAACATCAGTAATCATAAATGCTCTTTTTTGTTAATGAGCACATGGTCTATTTGTTTACATATATCCTGTTCAGGGGCTCTCCAGGTACCCTTATGGATTCTTCTGTGTTGAAGTTTGGTGCTACTTATTTCCAGGTTGTGGGCTATTGCTAGCTGCACTAATTTTTCTCCATTCTCACTTGTGATATCATCCAAGGTGTGTCTTCCTGCTACTCGTTTATTTGAAAGTTCTTTCTCATTTTTGCGTTAAAATCTCACAAGAGAATCAGGGCATCATTTCTTGGTGTTTTGTCACACACATCCGACAACTTATTGTAAAATCTTTCATCTTCATTGTTTCGTTTGTTCTTATCTTCTGTGGGAGCATATACACTTATACATGTCATATTATAAAACTTCCCTCTGATTCTCAATTTGCCCGTTCTTTCATTAATAGGTTCAAAACCTAATATGAATTGTGTCGCGCAACCTGCAGTAATGAATCCTGTACCATATTGTCCCTTTGAGGTTTTTGGTCCGCTATGCAATAATGTATAATTTTTTTTAATCCAGCCATCTTGTGGCCATCTCACGTCTTGTAATGCTGTTATTTGTATGTTATATTTCTTTAACTCATCTGCAATTTCTTCCATTTTCCCAGCTTGGAGCAATGATCGGACATTTCATATCGCAATATTAAATTCCATAGCCTTCATCCTTTTACGTTGGATAGTTCGTTTTCCAAATACCCAACCGGCTATAATTGACTGAGTTTTCATAGCATAATTTTTATTCTGGAATTGGGTTGCTAGCCCTATGTCCAACCCCCATTCTGGAGGACCAGGATATGTCTTCAGGTTTTTCTCCCCTAGTTGGGTTAGGTTTTCCACGCTTATAGAGGCCCTTCTCCCCTTGATGGTTAACAATCACGCAAAAATATTCCTGCTCGTAAAACAATTAAAGTTAAGTTATGCAGTAAAATGCTATATGATAATACCACGCCACTCATATTTTATAATGCTGTAGTGTGAAGAGTAATCTTTAGGTCAGAGTTCAGCTCAGGATTTCGGATGTTATGTAGTCAGCCGGCTTGAACTTTCAGAAAGAATCTTCTTTGGTCACGACTGAATTAAGTAACAAGTTACATTGCGTCACCGAAATATTTAAATCTAGAGGGCAATTTCCTGGCAATGTTTAGCTGCAGATCAATTGTACTGTACATGTGTGATGGATGGACAATCACCTAACTATACTTTACACAAAATCATTTAAAAATGGTTCCCTTCTCCATCCTTCCTCTTCTGAACGACTACTTTTCGAATGCAGATCAGCAGATCGAAGTTATTTGTGCACATCTTAGGTTTTATGTGGTTTCGGCTTTCTTCTGTGTGTTTCCATTTCATATTTCCAGTCACAGGACCACTCTACTCCACACGTAAGCCTATGTCTATGTTAAAAAGTATTAAAAGTTTGAAAATTTTGACAGTCGACACTGGATGTTTCTAAGGTGCAGCCATCACGCAATTAGAAAAGACGCGATTATGTGAACCTGCAAACAGTTGTTAGCAGAGCTCAGGTATCACATGAAAATCAATTGCAATAGTCGAGGGTGGTGACCACACAATTTAAGTTTCATTGTGCTTAAAGTGCTTTAGTCCAGGGTGGTGACCACACACTTTAAGTGTCACTTTGTTTAAAGTGCATTGGTCTAGTGTGGTCACCACACATTTTAAGTGTCACTGTGTTGGAAGTGCAATAGTTCGGTGTGGTGACAACACACTTTGTCATTGTACTAAAACTCTTACAACTCGAATCACGAAAGTTAGTTATACCGCCGATGTCTTCTGCTAAATCATTGGACTGAAGGATTATTTGCGTTAACTTCGCGTACTTTGTATCACAGTGTATTAAGAACACACACACACACACATATATATACATATGTATGTGTGTGTTGTTCCGTCGGCTTCCGTCGGTTGCGTGAAGTACTTATACGACTCCTTATTACTCGTGTTCTGAGAGTGATAATACAAAATATTGCAGTCTTAAATTGCACAGAGAAAAGTGGGGACCCCGTTGTAACACTGTGTTCATTTTATCTATGTCTTGGTCAGGCAACATATTGATATTCTTCACAGAGTTATAATTTTGCTACTGTAAGTTTAGTTTTAAACAATTTTAGCATAAAACCCATATCCATTTATAGCAGTGTTATGTGCAGCTTTTAGAGAAAATTAAATATCAATTCTTAACATAAGGGTAAGTAGCTATATGGGAAAATTATCTAAGTTGAAAACTGGATTGTGTTGTGGATATTTATTTCAAGTTATAGCAGTTAAATTACAAGACAAATTTTATGTAAATTTTCGGTAAATTATTTTTAATTGTGTGAACGCCTGCATGAGGAAATCCTGGAAGGAACATGTATGAGACAGAAAATATGTATTGTTATTGCATATACTATTTTCTTCTTCATCTCATTATTACTTGCTTCTCTTTTTTATTTTCTAATTACTCGACTTATATTTTTAATATTCTTTATATGCACGTTTTCTTGTTTTGTATGTTTGTTTTATATTTTGTGTTTTCTGTGTTGCTGTATTGTTTTGTGTATTATTTATCCTTTTTTATATAGCTGTCTCTTTCCTATTTTTGTACAAGTTCACCGACCACTGCCACCGGGTGGGAACACAGTTGTTGTAAATAAATATCATATCGTATCATATTGTGAATGGGTATTTCGAAGATTTTCAGTCTTCGAGTTTCTATTTTCCTGTTTTTTAAACAAAGCAATCGCCATTCTTATATATGACCCTCAGTGTGATATATGTACAAGGAATTCAGAAAGCAATAGAGTGTAACTAAGACAGCTGATGGGAGTAAACGTCGTTTATCCGCATTATTACAACTAAACTGATCATCCAACCGGTCTAGCAGTGACGATTTTTTTGTGTGAGGCAAAAGGCCAACACTGGCTTGGTCGCCTCATTGTTAAGGTTTCTATATCACACACAATTAGACACACACATCCGGCAGGATTCCTCTAAATAAGTGATCAGCTCCTCACAGAGGCCGCTACCTACACAAAACACAATAAACACAAGAGAAGAATATCCACACCATCAGCGGGATTCGATCCCGCTATCCCAGAAATTTAGCGTCTGCAAAACTACACCCTAGGCCACACGGCTACCGGAATTGGTGAAGTGACGACTATAACACAGAAATTGTGGTTCAGAGAGTGAGAAGTTGCAGAACTGAATTGCGAGTCAGTGTTCGTGAATTATGCACAATGCGGCATATAGAAACAAAACTTACACAGTCCAAGCGAACCTCAGTCTTTACTCACCGGTCAGATAACCCTACTCTGATATGGTATATGATTAACCCTTTAAAGCCCGAATTAAATTCCATCTGCTATTTGCTGGCATTATTAGGAGCTCACCATTTTCTCCACGTTAGCAGGATAAGGGTTAAATTAT
>Ga0268261_10000233_pt1 | contig 34266 bp, 44 predicted proteins | sample TergutNc150P1_FD_190353 | JGI IMG/M metagenome (GOLD analysis project Ga0268261, IMG submission 190353) | Nasutitermes corniger P1 segment gut microbial community from laboratory colony in Florida, USA - Nc150 P1 (SPAdes) (version 2) | ecosystem: Host-associated > Arthropoda: Insects >... | reverse complement strand
ATCACCTTCAATCCCGCAACTATATCGCCTGTCCACCCGAATTTACACGCCATACTGCCTCGTTTAATTCCCGTCTATCACATCTGTAATGACGACCTTTTTATTTTTCTGCTGCTGTCTAAAACGGCGCTAACCACCTATCCGCCTATCAGTCCGCAGCACCATGTCAGCAGGAAAGCGTCTACGTCTGCCCTGTCAAGCTCCGAAGCTGCCCTAGTCTATGAAGAGAATGAGGAAGGCGGACCCGACCCGAAGCGCGTCCGGACGCCGGAACTCGACACGAGTCTGAAAGTCGCCACCACAGCGCTCTACAATACCAACAGAGCCCTGCTACGCCGCGTCTTCTTCGTCGCGGAGAACAAGTCTAAATACGTGTCTGTGGGCTACTATCCTGCCCGTGGTTATCAACCGCTAGCAGAATTCGGAGGCGCCAATATCCTGCCTCTGCTCCTCAACGTTCAACAGCTGCAAACTATGGCCGAAAATATCGCGGCCCTGTGCGCCGCTCTGTTTACAAACGAGTATTACACGAAGAAGGACAGAGACTTTAGAATGAACACGACCGGCAGTTACAGGGTTGCCAGAGTGTATCTCGGCAAACAGTACTTGACATTCACGTATAAGGAGTTGCGTAATCTGGCCTACATAATGTATATGATTCAGAACCAGATGACTTTCTACATCGCCGCCTTGACTGATGTAATTGCCTGTATAGATACGGCTTACGGCTCTGCTACATATGTGGAGAGGCACTCTAACGCCGACAAATCTATAAATTATTATCAACTGTTCGTAGAACTCAAGTCTGTGTTATCCATCTAAACATGCTCTGTACTTTTTTCTTCTGATGCAATAAATTACACATAATTGAAACTGAACACACATGCGCAGTCGTTATTTCATTTTCCTATCACAAGAGGTCTCTCCTTTCTAACCTAATTCCACTATAAAAGAGGACAGTAAGCGCGCGTATAGACGACACTTTTCATGTGTGCACCGACATGGACGTCAACGACGGCAAATACGACGGCTTCTTATCGTCGGGGGATTCGGACAGCGGCGACGTTCCGGATATCTCGCTCGAGACTCAGCCTCCTTCTCAAAAGGTGTCGGACAGCGACGACGTTCCGGCCACGAACCCGGGACCATCCGCAGACATAACGCCGGATCCGCCCTCTTACCCTCCCTTGAGGGAACGAGTCCACTATGACGGATTCTCATTAGGACTGGCACAACAGCACCCTATCCGTCGTTGGCGAGGACCCAGACATCCCGAATATTCAACGTTAGCTAGACGCACACGCAGCTTCTACGACCGACAGTGGGATGGCGATGGAAAGCCTTCGGCGAAATCTATAGCGGCCGCTGGCTTTTACTACGACGGTAAGTCTAAATATTTAGATTTCATAAACTTTCAAATCTCCCGCTAATATTTAAATTTCAAACTTTCGAATCTCCCGCCACAGCCTCTTCCATTCATCCGAGATCTCGCATTTCAAACTTTCAAATTTCCCACACATATTTAAATTCAAACTTTCAAATTTCCCGCACATATTTAAATTCAACCTTCGAGTCTCCCGCCTCTTTCATCCGCGATACACCCACTCCATCACGGATAACTCTCTCTCTCTCTATATACTAGTTCAGCATTTCCCAAAACAGATGGCGTACGTATACCTCCTATATTTCCCCAACAGATGGCCTTCCCTACACATTTTAGCGAACTTTTAACTTAACGAAATAATTTCCCTAGCTAAATTGTTTAATCTTTCTCTCTCTCATTCCAGGGTGGAGTGACGGGTGCATTTGCTTTTTTCGCAATGGAGCATTATTTGATTGGGAGAAAAATGACATACCTTGGGTCGAACGCGCGCGCTACTTCCCTTACTGCGCTTTTATCAGATACGTCAAGGGACAAGCGTTTATTCGCGATCAACATCCCGAATATCGTACCGAGATAGATTAACTTTTTACATTGTCACTGACACGCACAGATATATACATCTCTCTCATTCAATTTTCCCCGCTCATATTTAAATTCAAACTTTCAAATCTCGCGCCGCCGCCTCTTTCATTCATCCGTCGTACACCCACTCCACCGCACTAAACTCTATGCTATAGTTTATCAATTCCTTCACTTCCCTAACCACGCACACGAACCTTTTTTCACACACACTGTCACTGACATGCAGAGTATTAATAATATCAACTGCTGCTCATTCACCGGGGGTTGTTTGATCAGCGAACGGCAACAACGGGCAGCGGCACCAGGCAGCGACAACATCGGCAACAGGCGGCGGTAACACCGGCAGCAGGCAGCGGTAACACCGGCAACAGGCAGCGGCAACAGGTGGCAGCAACACCGGCAAAAGGCAGCAGCAACAATGGCGGTGGGCAGCGTCAACTATGGCAAAGGGCAGCGGCAGCAGATGCTGTTCTGCTCGAATTTACAAACTCTCTTAAATTCTAAACATTCACATATTCATACTAGCAACAGTTGTTCACTTACCGCGTAACTAATAGATACCAGAAGGGGCGGCAACAGCGGTAGGCGATGGACGACACGGCGAAACAGCAGGCGATGTTCTGTTTGAAAATACAAACTCTTAGTTCAATTTTCAAAATTTTTAAATTCACTTTTCAAATTTCAAAATTCTGTCACACACACCGCCTGAAATGTTGAAGATGTCAAAGACGACAGCTTCGGAACTTGTATTAACACACAGCAGCAGCAGGCAATATTCTGTTTGAAAATACAAACTCTCTCTTAATTCCATTTTCAAATTTGAACAATATAGCATTTCCAAAATTTTTAAATTTCAAAATTCTGCAGCACACTCACCGTTTAAATTGTTGATCGTCGCGTGTTGAGATGATAAAGGCGTGGGCTTCGGACTAGTATTCACAGAGTGCCAATGCAAAACGTACTTCGGGCCAAGACTATTTATATTTCAGAAAATGTTTATTCCGCTAAACCTCGAGGCTGGGCGTCATCGTTGGCGTCATTCAAAAATCTGCTGATTCGCGTGTTGCAATACTACAGTCCGCAAAGCAACACAACTGTCGCTATGCATTAGTCAGCATATGACATCACCTTCTCCGCGCGAGCGAGTGTAGATGTTGTCCACCTACCATGCCACACCCGGCGGCGGCTACACATATAAACGCTAATCACACACACATTTACAGACATAGTCACCATCCTGCTAACGGCGCCATGACTGCTGCTAGCCGTTGAAGATCACCTGGACTCCATTGACACATGGCCCTCGTATATAATACAATACCTATTCGTCGACACACCTACACCGAGGGTCGTGGAAAAGTTGACTGCATTCTTCATTGGCAACTGTGTACCTAAGACGCTGGCGTACAGGCTGTATCACGCGTGTAATCCCGCGACAACAAATGAGTTCGTGCGGCAGCTATTCTACACGCGGTATTCCATATGGCAGACATCCGACACCGTTCGACGCATGTCCACGTATTATGATGTACGTATGCACAAATATGTGCGTCTCCACGTTCCCTACTCTACACAGCTCCTAGCCGTAAGAGAAAATCCTATACCTATTCCCGGAATGTCTGCCCCGCCCTTAGGCGTCCACAACGCCGACACGCAAAAACTCATAACAATCATGCTGCAACGGGTACGTCAAGAGCAATTGTAAAACACTCTGCTAATAAAACCACTGTATTCAAATTATTCATTCACTCGTCTTTATTTCACAAACCTATCCTCAACTTTGTACACCCATTTGCAGCTAACAAACATGGTGCAACACGTACGTGACCAAAACTGAAACACTCTCTGTCTACACTTTCCTGTTATAGCCCACAATTTTTATATGGGTAATCTTAAAATGTATATTCCAAGAAGTGCAGCAGCCATCAACGCAAGATGCCTACACAAACACCCTCGCCCGCCTCCAACCACACTCCTACTAGCATTGTGCTGACCAATACAATTCTAATGTCCACGCGCAGCTAAACCATGACATCAACCTGCATAGCAAGCTGTACATGAAATCACCACCTCAGGCAACGCTACCAGTACATGATGTCATCGCGTGCAGCAAGCATCGCTGTCCTTGGTTGGCCAACGCCCATAGCCACGGACAACCGCCATCTTAAATATAACAATCTATACGGCGGCATTATGTAAACAACATATATATATTATTATATAGCACTTGCCGCTCAGTCCAAGGCCAGCCTTCACATGCTGCGGATACGCTCCTCACCGCAGCCATCTTATTTAAACTAATACATACGGCGGCAAAAAACTACCCTTACGTCAACCCCACATATATGAATAAAACATATACATTACCAATTAACACCACGTCCCAATACCTACCAATACATAGGCTAAGACGGCCGGAACTTAAGGGGTAGGGGGCATGGTGCCACCCTGAAAAATACGTAGATAACTAATCGAAAATCCAAGACAGGATATACCCCAGCCCTTACTACTGGTAGATAACACAACGCACACAATTTGTACTGTACATTAAGCAACGCACACAATTTGTACGGTAGATGACACAACGAACACAATTTGTGCGGTAGATACCGAAACGCACACATTTTCTACTGTAGATGACGCTTCGCAAACAATTTGTACGGTAGATAAGACAACGAATGCAATTTGTACGGTAGATGACGCAACGCAAAAAATTTGAACTGTACATGGCGGAATACACACAAATTGTAGGTAGATGACGCAACGCACACAATTTGTACGGCAGAGGACGCAACGCACACAATATGTATGGTAGATGCCACAACGCACAACTTGTACGGTAGATGACGCAACGCACACAATTTGTACGATAGATGACGCATCGCACACTATATGTACGGCAGATAATTCAACCCATACAATTTGTACGGTAGATGGGGCATCCCACACAATTTGTACAGTAGATGACGCAAAGGACACAATTAGTATGGTAGATCACTCAACGCACACAATTTGTACGGTAGATTCCACAACGCGCTCAACTAGTACTTCAGATAACCCAACGCACACAATTTGTAAGGTAGAGGACACAACGCAAACAATTTGTTTGTAGATCCCACAACGCACGCATGTTGCACGGTAGTTGCCACAACGCACTGAATACGAACGGTGAACGAAGGAACGCACACAATTTGTACATTAGACGACGCAACGCACACAATTTGTATGGTAGATACCACAACGCACAGTTTCTACGTTATATGCAACAACGCACACAATTTGTACGATAAATGCCAAAACGCACACAATTTGAACGGTTGATGAAACAACGCACACAATTTGTACGGCAGATGCCACAACGCACACAATTTGTAGCTAGATACCACAACGCACACAATTTGTTCGGTAGATGAAACAATGCACACAAATTGTACGGTAGATGACGCAACGCACACAATTTGTTCGGTAGATGCCACAATGCACATAAGTTATACGGTAGATGCCACAACGCACACAATTTTGTACCATAGTTTCTGCAAAGCACACAATTTTTAGTGTAGATCTCACAAACCACACAATTCGTACGGTAGAAACCATGCCGCAAACAATTTGTACTTTAGATGACGCAACGCACACAATTTGTGCGGTAAAAGCCACAACGCACACAATTAGAACGGTAGATGTCATAGCGCACAAAATTTGTACAGTACATGGCCCAACGCACACAATTTGTACGGTACATGACGCAACGCACAAAGTGTGTGAGGCAGATGACGCATCGCACACATTTTTACGGTAGCTGCCAAAGCACACAGTTTGTAAGGTAAAATAAGAAACGCAATTTGTAAGGTTGATGAAGCAACGCACACAATTTATACGGTAGTTATCACAACGCACACTATTTGTACGGTAGATGCAACAACACACACAATTTGTAAGGTAGAAGCCACAACGCACACAATTTGTACGGTAGATGACGAAACGAACACAATTTGTACAGTAGATAACGCAACGCACACAATTTGTATGTTAGATGCAACAACACACACAATTTGTACGATAGATGCCACAACACACACAATTTGTAGGTAGATGACGCAACGCACACAATTCGTACAGTAGATGACGCAAGGCACACAATTTGTAGGTAGATGACCCAACGAACACAATTTGTATGGTAGATGCCACAACGCACACAATTTGTACGGTAGATGCCACAACGCACACAATTTGTACGGTAGATGCAACAACGCACACAATTTGTACGGTAGATGACGCAACGCACACAATTTGTACGGTAGATGACGCAACGCACACAATTTGAAAATAGATAAACAAACGCACACAATTCGTACGGTAGACGAAACAACGCAAATAATTTGTACGTTACATAACGCTACGCACACAATTTGTGCAGTAGATGACGCAAAGCACACAATATGTACGGTAGATGCCACAATGCACACAATTTGTACGGTAGATGACACAACGAACACGATTTGTATAATAGAAGACGCATCGCTAACAATTTGTATGGAAGATGAAGCAGCTCATACAAATTGTTCGGTAGATGACACAACGCACACAATTTGTACGGTAGATGCCACAACAAACGCATTTTGTCCTGTAGATGCCACAACGCACACAATTTGTACAGTAGATGACGCAACGCACACAATTTGTACGGTGGGTGCCACAACGCACACAATTTTTGCTGTAGATAAAACAACGCACAAAATTTGTGCTATAGATTACGCAACGAACACAATTTGTGCGGTAGATTACGCAACGCACACACTTTATACGGTGGATAACACATCGCTAACAATTTGTAAGGTATATGAGGAAACGAATACAATTTGTATGGTACATGACGCAACGTAAAAAATTTGAACGTTACAAAGCGGAACGCACAAAAATTGTAGGTAGGTGACGCAAAGCACACAGCTTGTACGGCAGAGCAGGAAACGCAAACAATTTATTTGGTACATGCCACAAGGCACACAATTTGTGCGATAGATGACGCATCGCACACCATTTGTACCGCAGATAATTGAACGCATACAATTTGTAAGGTAGATTGCGCATCGCACACAATTTGTACGGTAGATGACGCAAAGAACACAATTTGTACGGTAGATTACGCAACGCACACACTTTGTACGGTAGATTCCACAACGCACTCAATTAGTATTGTAGATGACAAAACGCACACAATTTGTAAGGTAGAGTACGCAAAGAACACAATTTGTTTTGTAGATGTCACAACGCACACAATTTATACGGTACTTCACAGCGTTTTGAATACGTTCGTTGGATGACGCAAGGCACACAATTTCTACATTAGACGACGCAACGCACACAATTTCTACATTAGACGACGCAACGCACACAATTTGTTTGGTAGATGCAGCAACGCACTCAATTTGTACGTTAAATGCCACATCGCACACAATTTGTACGGTACACGCCAAAACGCACACAATTTGTACGGTTGATAAAGAAGCGCACACAATTTTTACGGCAGATGCAACAAAGCACACAATTTGTACGGTAGATTCCACAACGCACACAATTTTTTCGGTAGATGACACAATGCACACAATTTGTAAGGTAGATATCGCAACCCACACAGTTCTTACGGTAGATGCCACAAAGCACACATGTTGTAAGGTAAATGCCACAACGCACATATTTTGTACCATAGATTCCGAAAAGCACACAATTTGTGGGGTAGATACCACAACGCACACAATTTGTACGGTTGAACGCACACCGAAAAAAATTTGTACTTTACATGACGCAACGCATAAAATTTGTAAGGTAGACGCCATAACGCACACAATTTTTATGGTAGATACCACACGGCACACAATTGTACGGTAGATAGCCCAACGCACACAATTTGTTCGGTAGATGACGCAACACACAATTCGTACAGTAGATGACGCAACCCACAAATCTTGTGCGGCAGATAACGCAAAGCACATATTTTTACGGTGGATGCCACAAAGCTAATAGCTGTACGGTACAATACGCAAAGCAATTTGTTCGGTAGGTGAAGCAACTCAAAACAATTTGTACGGTAGATAGCACAAAGAACACAATTTGTACCGTAGATGCCACAACGCACACAATTTGTACGGTAGATAACGCAACGCAAACAATTTGTATATTAGATGCCACAACGCACTCAATTTGTACGGTAGATAACGCACACAATTTGTACGGTAGAAGACGCAACGCACACAATTTGTTAATTACATGCCACAACGCAAAACGTTTGTACGGTAGATGCCACAGCGCACACAACTTGTACGGTAGAAGTCACAACTCACACAATTTTTACGCTTGATGACGCAACGCACACTATTTGTACGGTCGATACTTCAAGGCACTAAATTTGTACGGTAAATCCACAACGCAGACAATTCGTACGGTAGATAACGTAACAAACACAATTCGTACGGAAGATGAAGCAATGAAATTTGCTCGGCATGTGACGCAACGCAAATAATTTGTACCGTAGTTTACGCAACACACACAATTTGTATGGAAGATAACACAACGCACCCACTTTGTACGATAGATTACGCAACGCACAAAATTTTGATCGGTAGATGACGCAACGCACATAAATTTTACGGCATATGCCACAAGGCACATCATTAGTACGTTAGATACCATAACGCACACAGTTTGTACGGTATATGCCACAACACACACAATTTGTACGGTGGATCACGCAAAGCACACAATTTGTACAGTAGATGCAACAACGCATAGAATTTGTACGCTAGATATCGCAACGCAATAAAATAGTACGGTAGATGACGAAACGCACACTAGTTTTACGGTAGATTACGCAACGCACACAATTTTTAAGTATATGCCACAATGCACACTATTTGAACGGTAGATGACGCAAAGCACACATTTTGTACGGTAGATACCGCAACGCACACAATTTGAACGTTAGATGACGCGAAGCACAAATTTCTACGGTAGTTGAAACAATGAACACAATTTGTACGGTAGACGATGCAACGCAAACAATTAGTAACGTAGACGCAACAACGAACACAATTCGTACGGTAGATAACGTAACGCAATTAATTTGTACGGTACATGCTACAACGCACACAATTTGCACGGTAGATGCCACAAAGCAAATAAATTGCACGGTACATGACCCGACACACACAATTCGTGCGGTAGATGGCACAAAGCACGCAATTTGTACGATAGCTTCCCCAACGCTCATAATTTGTACAGTAGAAAACACAACGCACACAATTTGTACGGTAGATGACGCAACGCACACAATTAGTAAGGTAGGTGAAGCAAACGCACATAATTTGTTTGGTAGATTACTAAACGCTCACAATTTGTAGGGTAGATGCCACAACGAACACAATTTGTACGGTAGATGCCACAACGAACACAATTTGTACGGTACATGAGGCAACGAACACTAATTGTACGTTAGATGACGCAACGAACACAATTTGTACGGTAGATGGCGGAACGCACACAATTTGTATGATAGATGACGCAACGCACACAATAAGTACGGTAGATGCCACAAAGCACACAATTTCGAAACGCACTCAATTTGAACGAAAAATGACGCAACGCGCACAATTTGTTTGGTGTATGACGTAACGCACAAAATTTGTACGGAAAATACCAAAATTCATACTGTCGCAAAACAAAATATTTGTACGGTAAATGAAGCGACGCACACATTTTGTACGATAGAAAACGCAATTCACACAATTTGTACGGTGGGAGAATTAATGCACACAATTTGTACGGTACTTGCCACAACGCACTCAATTTTTACGGTAAGTTACGCAACCAAACACAATTTGAAAATTAGAAGACGCAACGTACATAATTTGTAAAGTAGATGACACAACGCACAAATTGTACTGTTGATGCCATAACGCACACCACTGGTAGGGTAGATGACCTAACACATACGATTTCTACGGTAGATAAAGCAACTCACACAATTTGTTCGGTAGGTATCCCTACGCACACAAATTGTAAGGTAGATGACAAAACGCTCACAATTTGTAAGGTACTTGACTCAACGAACACAATTTGTACGGTAGATGCCACAACGAAAAATATTTGTACGGTAGAGGAGGCAAACAACACTATTTGTACGGTAGATGACGCAACGCAACAATTTGTTCGTTAAATGTCGGAACGCACACAATTTCTACGGTACATGACACAAACCCTACAATTTCTATGGTAGATGTCGAAACGAACACAATTTATACGGTAGATGCTACAACGCACACAATTTCTATGGTAGATGTCCCAACGCACACAATTTTACCGATATATGACGCAACGCACACAATTTGTAAGGTAGATGACGCAACGCACACAATTTGTACGGCAGGTGACACAACGCACACAATTTTCACGGTAAATGCCAAAATGCACACTGACGCAAATCACACAATTAGTACGGTAAATGAAGCAACGCACACAATTTGTACGTTAGATTACATAAGGCACACAATTTGTACGTTAGAAGCCACAACGTACTCAATTTCTACGGTAGGGTACGCAACCCACAGAATTTCAACAGTATATGACGCAAAGCACACAATTTGTACGGCAGATGAAACAACGCAAACAATTTGTACGGCAGATGACGCACCACAGACATTTTGTTTGATAGATGCCACAACGCACACAATGTTTACGGCAGTTGAAGCAACGCACACAATTTGTACGTTAGGAGCCACAACGCACTCAATTTGTGCGGTAGTATACGCAACCCACACAATTTGAACAGTATATGACGCAACGCACATATTTTGTACGGCAGATGACGCAACGCAAGCAATTTGCACGATAGATGCCACAATGCACACAATTTGAACGGCAGATGACGGAACGCACACAATTTGTATTGCACATTACGCAACGCACACATTTTGTACGAAGATGCCACAACGCACACAATTTGTAGGGTAGATGACGCAACGGACACAATTTGATGGGTAGATGAAGAAACGCACAAAACATGTGCAGTGGATGACGCAACGCAAACAATTTGTACGGTAGATACCACAACGAACATAATTTGTACAGTAGATGCCACAACGCACACAATTTGCACATTAATTGACGCACCGAACAGAATTTGTTCGCTAGATGCAACAACGCACTGAATTTGTAAGTTAGATGACGCAACGCACACAATTTGTAATGTAGATGAAACAACGCACTACATTTGTACTCTAGATACCACAACGCACACAATTTGTACGGTAGATGTCCCAACACATACAATTTGGGAGTAGATGACACAAAGAACCTAATTTGTACGGTAGATGACACAGCGCACTAAATTCGTACGTTAGATGCCACAACGCACACAATTTATACTGCAGATGACACAGCGCACACAATTTGTACAGTAGATGACGCAACGCACACAATTTGTACGGTACAGGACGCAACGCACACAGTTTGTACGGTATATGCCACCACCCAAACAATTAGTATGTTAGAAGCCACAACGCATACTGTTTGTACGTTAGATGCCAAAACTTACACAATTTGTAAGGTAGGAGACGCAAAGTACACAATTTGTACGTTAGATGCCACAAAGGACACAATTTGTTCGGTAGATGACGCAACGCACAAAATTTGTGCTGTAGATGACGCAACGCACAAAATTTGTTCTCTAGATGACTCAACGCACACAATTTGTGCAGTAGATGACGCAACGCACACAATTCGTAGGTAGATGACGCAACGAACACAATTTGTAAAGTAGATGACCCAACGCTCACAATTTGTTCGGTAGATGACGCAACGCACAATTTGTACGTTAGATGCCACAACCTACACAATTTGTGCGGTAGATGACGCAACGCACACCATATGGACTGTACATGACCCACCGCACACAATTTGTACGGTAGAAGACACAACGGACACAATTTGTACGTAGATGACGCAACGCACACAGTTTGTACGGTGGAAGACCAACGCACAAATTCTTACGTTAGATGGCCCAATGCACACAATTTGTGCGGTAGATGACGCAACGCATGCAATATGTTGCTAGATTACGCTACACAAACTATTTGTACGGTAGATGACGCAAACCACACAATTTGTACGGTAGATGACGCAACGCACAAACTTTGTACGGCAGATGACGCAAAGCATACAATTTGCACGGTAGATGGCACAACGCACACAATTACTACGGTGTATGACGCAACGCACACAATTTGTGCGATACATGACTGAAAGCACACAATTGTATGTGGCGCAACACACAGACCTTGTATTTCAGATGCCACAACGCAGAATATTTGTACGTTAGGTGCCACAACGTACACAATTTGTACGGTAGTTGATGCAACGCACACAAATGGTACGGTAGATGCCACAACGCACATTTGTACGGGAGATGCAACAACGCACACTAATGGTACGATAGATGTCGGAACGAACAAAATTTGTACGTTAGATATCGCAACGCACACAATTTGTATGTCTGATGCCACAACGCACTGAATTTGTACAGTAGATGACCCAACGCACACAATTTGCTCCGTAGATGACGTAACTCACAAAAGGTGTATGGTAGATGACACAACACATACAATTTGTTCCTTAGAGCTTTTTGAGCGGTAGATTCCACAACAAACACAATTTGTAATTTAGATGTCACAACGAACACAAAATGTACGGCAGTTGACACAACGCACACAATTTGTACGGTACGAAACGCCACGCACACAATTTCTAGAGTAGATAACTGAACGCAAGCAATGTGTACGGTAGATGCCAAAACGCACACTATTTTTACGGTTGATAACGCGAAGCACACAATTTGTACGGTAGTTGCCACAACTCACACAATTTGTACGGTAAATGCCCCTACAAACACAATTTGTACGATAGATGCCACAAGGAACACAATTTGCACCGTAGATGCCGCAACGTACACAATTTGTACGGTAGATGCCACATCGCACACAATTTTCACGTTAAATAACGCAACGCACACACTCTGTTCGGTAGATAACGCAACGCACCCAATTTCAACGGTAGATAAAAAATCGCACACAATTTTAATGTAGATGACGCATCGCATACTATTTGTTACGTTAGGCCCCCAGAGCACACAATTTGTACTGTAAATGCCTCAACAAACACAATTTGCACGGTAGATGCCAAAATGAACAAATTTGTAGATTCCACAACGCACACAATTTGTACGGTAGATGACGCAACGCACACAATTTGTTTGTTAGATGACGCAACGCACACAATTTGTTCGGTATACCCTGCAACGCACACAGTGTGTATGTTAGGTGACGAGACGCACACAATTCGTTCGGTAGATGACGCAACACAAACAATTAGTACGGTGGATGACGCATCGCATACAATTTGAACGGCAGATGACGCAACGCACACAGTTTGTACGGTAGATGACACAATGCACACAATATGAACGGTAGAAAATGCAACTCAACAATTTGTACTTTAGATGCCGCAACACACAATTTGTACTGTAGATTACGCAATGCAGACAATTTGTAGGTAGATAACGCAACGCACACAATTTTTACGGTAGATGACGCAACGCACACAATTACTTATGTATATACCACAACGCAAAACATTTGTACGTTAGATGCCGCAACGCACACAATTTGTACGGTAGATGACGCAACGCACACAATTTGACATTTATATGTCTTACGGCTTTTTGTTATTCCACGTGACTGCACAAAATATTTCAGTGTAACACTGTGTCCTCAGTGCAGTTTTGCTCGCTATGCATTAATCTTGACTTGCGCTACGTATACAAATTTATGGCCGCGGAAATGAGAAGTGTGAGATAAGAAAGGACACGTCGTCATAATCCGGAAGACAAGTCTGTTCTTCAGATTCACCGCCGTGAGACCCCTGACTAGCACACAGAAATCACAGAACAAGAATTTAGGTCATTTCAGATTGGAATAATGTCCCCGCGAAGATTCGTTCACGCTGTGTTCACATTAACGCAACATACAAATTCACAGAAGCTTCAATCATACAAGCCGGCTGTTTAAAAAAGTATGCACGTTGGCTCTGTTACGACTCCCATATCTTCAAATGCTGAAAACGCCCGACGCCGGGCTTAAAGAAAACTCGCAATTTCTTCTAAGAAACAACATATAGTAAAATATGTGGAGAATATATTACATAGCCAGTACTATCAAATGAATGCCTGTGAAATAAAATAGCCACACGCACTTTTACACGCGCTAAACCCACATGGATAACGGGGAGGGATAAACATAATTTCTATCTCTATCGATATTAGATACCGCATCATATATATATATGTCTTACATTCGACTTTAACACGACACACGTAAACAAAATAAGATACAACCGAGAAGCATTGCGGAGATACGTGACATGCCTAGGTCTAAGGTAAGACATATACATGATCCGGTATCTTCTATCGATAGAGATAGAATTTATAATTTAATTATGCACACGTCGGCATGCAAGTTTTTAATACACAAATATAAAATTTTATAGTTCTGCTAGGGGCTTACAACTCCTCCTGCACTTCAAGGGGATCTTCTGCTGCCGAATCCACAGCAGAATAACAAGCCTTTGACATTTTGCAATTATACGGCAAGGCAGTGCGGAGTATGAAGCTATGTGGATGCACAAATTAATATTACTGCTGCAATTCACTGTTTTTTTTTTTGTTTACGTGTGTCATGTAGAAGTAGAGGATAAGAAATATACATGATCCGGTATTGCGCAGTAGATAAGGCAATGAACACAATTTGTTCAGTAGATGCCACAACGCACTAAATTCGTTCTTTACATGCCACACCGCACACAATTCGTACAGTAGATGACGCAGCGCAAAAAAATCGTACAGTAGATAACCCAAACCACACAATTCGTACGTTACATGACGCAAAACACACAATATGTACGGTATATGCCACAACGCATACAATTAGAAAGTTAAATGCCACAACCCACACAATTTGTAGGGTAGATGCCACAACCCACACAATTTGTAGGTTAGATGCCACAACGCACACCATTTGTACGGTAGATTAAGCAACGCAAACAATTAGTACAGTAGATGACGCAACGCACACAATTTGTAGGGTAGATGATGCAACGCACACAATTTGTATGGAAGATGGCACAATGCACTGAATTTGTACGATATATTATGCAACACACACTATTTGAACGGCAGATGACGAAACGCACACAATTTGTACAGTATATGCCACAACGCACACAATTTGTACGTTAGAGGACACAACGCACACAATTTGAACGGTAGATGCTACAACGCACACAATTTGTACGGTGGAAGACCCAACGCAGACAATTTGTACGGTACATGCCACAACGCTCTCAATTTGTACAGTAGATACCTCAACGCACAGAATTTGTACGGTATATAACGCAACGCACACAATTTGTACATTAGATGGAGCAACGCACACAATTTGTACAATAGATCACGTAACGCACACAATATGAACGGTAGACGACACAACGCACACAATTAGAACGTTAGATACCAAAACGCACACAATTTGTACGGCAAATGCCACAAACAACCGACACAGTTTGTAACGTAGATGCCACATTGCACACAATTTGTACGGTAAATGCCTCAACAAACACAATTAGTACGACAGATGTCACGACAAACACAATTTGTACGGTAGATGCCACAACGAACACAATTTGTACGGTACATGCCACAAAGCACACAATTTGAACAGTATATGCCACATCGCACACAATTTGTATGTTAAGTTAGGCAACGCAGACACTATGCGGTAGATGATGCAGCGCACACATTTCTTACAGTAGATGATAAATCACGCACAATTTATAATGTAGATGACGCAACACACACAGTCTGTTCGGTATATGCCACAAAGCACACAATTTGTACGGTAAATGCCTCAACAAACACAATTTGTACGATAAAAGCCACAACGAAGTCAATTTCTACGGTAGATGCCACAACGAACATAATTTGTACGGTAGATGCTACAACGCACACAATTTGTGCGGTAGTTGGTGCAACACACCCAATAAGTACGGTAGATGCCATAACGCACAAAACGTGTACGGTAGACAACAACGCACACAATGTGTACGGTATATGACAAAACGCACACAATTTGTAAGGTATTTGACGCAACGCACAAAACATTCTACGGTAGATGACGCGTTGAACACAATTTGTACGGTACATTACGCAATGCACACAATTTGTACGGTAGATGAAGCAACGCTCACAAATTGTACGGTAGATGACGCAACGTAAACAATTTGTACTGTAGATGACGCAACACACAAATTTGTACGGTATATCCCACAACGCACACAATTTTTATGGTAGGTGAAGCGACGCACACAATTCGCATGTCAGATGACGCAACGCTCACAATTCGTACAGTAGATGACGCAATGCACACAATTTGTACGGTAGATGACGCACCGCACACAGTTTGTACGGTAGATGACACAACGCAGACAATTTGTGCGGTAGATAACGCAATGCACACAATTTGTACGGTAGACAAACAACGCACACAATTTGTAAGGTAGATAACGCAACGCACACAATTTGTACTGTGGATGATGCAACGCATAAAATTTGTACGTTAGATGACGCAACGCACGTAATTTGCACGGTAGATGGCGCAACGCACACTATTTTCACGGTATGTGACACAACGCACACAATTTGTAAGGTAGTTGCCACAACGGACACAATTTGTACGGTAGACGCCACAACGCACACAATTTGTACGTTAGATAACGCTACGCACGCATTTTTACGGTAGATGCAACAACGCACACCATTTGTACATTAGATACCACAACGCACAAATGTGTACGGTACATGACGCTACGCATTCAAATTGTACAATAGTTGACGCAAGGCACAAAATTTGTACGGTAGATTATCCAACGCACGTAATTTGTACGGTAGATAAAACAACTCCCACAATTTTATTCGTTAAATGTCGCAACGCACACAATTTGTACGGTAGATGCCACATCGCACACTATTTTTACGGTACATGCCACAAAGCACGCAATTAGATGCTACAACGCACACAATTTGTACGGTAGATTAAGCATCGCACACAATTTATTTGGTAGATGCCACAAAGCACACAATTTGTAATGTAGAAAACGCAACGCACACAATTTGTACGGTAGATGCCACATCGCACAAAACTTGTACGGTATGTTCCACAATGAACACAATTTGTACGGCAGATGCCACAAGGAACACAATTTGACGGTAGATGCCACATCGCACACAATTTGTACGTTAAATGACGCAACGCACACAATTTGTACGGTAGATGAAGCAACGCACCCAATTTCTACGGTAGATGAGGAATCGCACACAATTTGTAATGTGCATGACGCATCGCACACAATTTGTACGGTAGTATCCACAAAGCACACAATTTGTACGTTAAAGCCTCAACAAACACAATATGTACCGTAGATGCCACAACGACCACAATTTGTATGTTTGATGCAACAACGCACACAATTTATATGGTAAATTGCGCAACGCACACAATTTCAACGGTAGATGCCACAACTCGCTATTAGTAAGATAAATGCCTCAACGCACACAAATTGTACGTTAAATGCCAAAACGCACACAATTTGTACGGTTGATGAAGCAAGGCAGACAATTTGTTCGACAGATGCCACTACGCACACAATTTGTACGGTAGTTGCCACAACGCACACAATTTTTTCGGTAGATAACACAATGCACACAAATTGTATGTTAGATGAAACAACGCACCCAATTTGTTAGGTAGATGCCACAATGCACACAAGATGTACGGTAGATGCCACAACGCACACAATTTGTTCCATAGATTCTGCAAACACACAATTTGTAGGATAGATTCCACAACGCATACAATTCGTACGATAGTACCCACACCGCAAACAATTTGTACTTTAGATGTCGCAACGCAAACAATTTCTACGGTAGATGGCACAATGCACACAATTTGTACTGTAGATGCCACAGCGCACACAATTTATACGGTAGATGCCCCAAAGCACACAATTTGTACGGTAGATACCACAAGGAACACGATTTGTACCGTAGATGCCACAACGCACACAATTTGTACGGTAGATGATGGAACTCAAGCAATATGTACGGTATATGCCACAACGCACTCAATTTGTACGGTAGCTGATGCAACGCATACAATTTGTAGGGTGGATAACGCAACGCACACAATTTGTTAGTTAGATGTCACAACGCACATCATTTGTACGTTAGATGCCACAACGCACACAATTCTTACGGTACATGACGCAACGCACACACTTTCGACGGTAGATGCCACAACGCACTAAATTTGTACGGTAGATTCCACAACGCACACAAATCGTACGGTAGATTACGCAACGCACACAATTCGTACAGTAGGTGATGCAACGCACACAATTTGTACGGTAGATGCCACGAAGTACACAATTTGTACGGTAGATGCCACGAAGCACACAATTTGTACGTTACATGCCACAACGGACACAATTTGAACGTTAGATGCCTCAACGCACTCTATTTTTACGGTAGATGCCACAACGCACACAATTTGTACTGTAGGTACCACAACGCACACAATATGTACGTAGATGACACAAAGCACAAAATTTCTACGAGAGATTCTGTAACGCACACAATTTGTACGGTAGTTGCCACAACGCACACAATTTGTACCGTAGATGTCTCAACGTACACAAATACAGAAATTATAATTTCTATGTCTATCGATAGAAGATACCGGATAATGTATATGTCTTAGCTTAGACCTAGAAATGTCACACGAATCGCCGCAATGCATCTGGGTTGTATCTTACTTTGTTTATGTGTGTCATGATAAAATTCGAGTGTAAGGCATATGCATGATCCGGTGTCTTCTATCAATAGAGATAGAAATTTTTTATATTCCTCCTCATTATCCCTGTGTGTTTAGTGCGTTTAAAAGTGCGTATGGTTATTTTATTTCACATATATTCATTTGAAAATACTGGCTGTGTAATACATTCTACACACATTATTCTATATAAGGTTTCTTAGAAGAAAATACGAGATTTCTTCAAGCCTCGCGGCGGGCGATTTAATAATTTGAAGGTATGGAAGCCGTAAAAGGGCGAAAGCTTCTCCATTTTTACAGAGCCGGCTTGTTTGATTGAAGCTTCTGTGAATTAGTATGTTCCGTTAATGAGAACACAGCGTGAACGAATCTTCACGTGGCCATTATTCATATTTTAAATGAACTAAATGCTTGTTCTTTTATTTCTGTGTGCCATTCGTGGGTCTCATGGCGGTGAATCTGAAGAACAGACTTGTCTTCCGGATTATGACGACGTGTTGTTTTTTCTTATCTTACCCCTTCCCATTTACATGACCAAACATGTGTATAAATAGCGGGATTCAAGGTTATCGCATAGCGAGCAACACTGCAGTGACGTAACAGAGTTACGCTGAATTTCTTCATGCAGTTGCGTGGAATAACAACCAGCGGTAAGACATATACATGTCGAATTGTACTGTAGATTCCACGACACACATAATATATACGGAAGATGACACAGTCCACACAATTTGTACTTTAGATACCACAAAGCACACAATATGTACGGTAGATGAGGCAAACGCACACAACTCTTACAGTAGATAACTCAAAACACGCAATTTGTGCGGCAGATGACGCAAAGCATTAATTTTGTACGGTAGATGCCACAACGCATCCAATTTGCACGTTAGATAACACAAGGCACACTATTTGTACGGTAGAAGACGCAACGCACACAATTTGTACGGTAGATAACGCAAAGCACACAATTTTTGCGGTAGATAACTCAACGCACACAATTTGTAGGAAGGTGACCCAACGCACACAATTTGTACGGTAGATGCAACAATGCACACAATTTGTACGGTAGATGCCACAACTCACACAATTTGTACGGTAGATGACGCAACGCACACAATTTGTACATTAGATACCGCAACGCACACAATTTGTATGGTAGACGCAACAACGCACACAATTTGTATGGTAGATGTCACCACACACGCAATTAGTACGTTAGATGACGCAACGCACACAATTCGTTCAGTAGATTACGCAACGCACACAATTTGTAAGTAGATAAACCAACGAACACAATTTGTACGGTAGATGCCACGACGAACACAATTTGTACAGTACATGCAACAACGCACACAATTTGTACGGTAGATGACAACGCACACATTTTGTACAGTAGATAAAGCAACGCACACAATTTGTATGGTAGATAAAACAACGCAAACAATTTGTACGTTCCATGACACAACGCACACAATTGGTGCAGTAGATGACGCAAAACACACAATTTGTACGGTAGACGACACAACGCACCCAATTTGTACGGTAGAAGTCGCATCGCTCACAATTTGTATGGTAAATGAAGGAGCTCATACAATTTGTTCGGTACATGACACAACGCACACAATTTGTATGGTAGATGCCACAACGAACACAATTTGTTCTGTAGTTGCTACAACGCACACAATTTGTACGGTAGTTGACACAACGCACACAATTTGTACGTTGGATGCCACAACGCACACAATTTTTACTGTAAATAAAGCAACGCACACAATTTGTACGATAGATAACGCAACGAACAAATTGGTGAGGTAGATGCCGCAACGCACACACATTTTATACGTTAGATAACGCATCGCACACAATTTGAACGGTAGATAAGGCATCGAATACAATTTGTACGTAGATGACGCAAAATAAACAATTTGAATGTTACATGGCGGAACGCACACAAATTGTATGTAGAGGACGCAAAGCATACAAATTTGTACGGTAGAGGACGAAACGCACACAGTATATTAGGTAGGTGCCAAAAGGCACACAATTTGTGCGGTAGATAACGCAATGCAAACAATTTCTGCGATAGATGACGCATCGCACACTATTTGTACAGCAGATAACTCAACGCATGCAATTTGTACGGTAGAAGGCGAATCGAACACAATTTGTACGGTAGATAACGCAAAGAACACAATTTGTACGGTAGATGATGGAACGCACACAATTTGTTTGTTAGATTCCACAACGCACTCAATTAGTACTGTAGATGACCCAACGCACACAATTTGTACGGTAGATATCACAACGCACCGAATACGTTCGGTGGATGACACAACGCACACAATTTGTACGGTAGACGACGCAACGCAGAAAATTCGTTTGGTAGATGACCCAAAGCACCCAATTTGTACGTTAAATGCCACAGCGCACACAATTTGTACGGTAAATACCACAACGCACACAATTTGTACTGCAGATGCCACAAAGCGCACAATTTGAACGGTAGATGCCACAACGCACACAAGTTGTAAGTTAGATTCCACAACGCACATAATTTGTACCATACATTCCGGAAAGCACACAATTTGTAGGTTAGATACCACAACGCACATAATTTGAAGGTTGAAACCACACCGCAAACAATTTGTACTTTAGATGAGGCAACGCATAGAATTTGTACGGTAAATGCCACAACGCACACAATTTGTACTTTAGATGAGGCAACGCATAGAATTTGTACGGTAAATGCCACAACGCACACAATTTGTATGGTAGATACCACAGCGCACACAATTTGTACGGGATAGCCCAACGCAAACAATTTGTACGGTAGATGAGGCAACGCACACAATTCGTACAGTAGAAGACGCAACACACATTTTTACATTAGATGCCACAAAGAACACAGATGTACGGTAGAATACGCAACGCAAATTCTTCGGTAGATAGACAACGCACACAATTTCTACGGTCGAAGTCTCAACGCACTTAATTTGTACAGTACATTCTACAACGAAGAAAAACCGTACGGTTGATAACGCAACGCACACAATTCGTGCAGTACATAACCAAAAGCACGCAATTTGTACAGCAGATGACGCAACGCAATTAATTTGTACGGTACATTACGCAACACACACAATTTGTGTGGTAGATGCCACGAAGCACTCACTAAGTACTGTAAATTACGCAACGCACAAAATTTGATCGGTAGATGACGCTACGCAAACAAACTGTACGGTATATGCCACAACGCACACAATTAGTATGTTAGATACCACAACGCATACAATTTGTACGGTATGTGCCAGAACGCACACACTTTGCACGGTAGATCACGCAACGCACACAATTTGTATGGTAGTTGCTACAACGCACACAATTTGTGCGGTAGATGCCACAACGCACACAATTTGTGCGGTAAATGCAACAACGCACAGAATTTGTGCGCTAAATTTCGCAACGCAAAGAAATAGTACGGTAGATGACGCAAAGAACACACTTTGTACGGTAGATGATAAAACGCACATAAGGTTTATGGTATATGACGCAACGCACACAATTTTCATGTAAATGACGCAACGCACACAACTTTTGGTAGATGCCACAACGCACACCATTTATACGGTACATGACCCAAAGCACACGTATTGCACGATTAATACCGCAACGCACACAATTTGAACCTTAGATGGCGCAAAACACAAATTTGTACGGTAGTTACATCAACGCACACAATTTGCACGTTAGACGATGCAACGCAAATAATTAGTACGATAGACGCCACAACGAACACAATTTGTGCGGTAGATGCCACAATGAATGGAATTTGTCCAGTAGATAACGCAACGGACACAATTTTTACGGTAGATAACGCAACGCACACAATTTGTACGGTAGGCGAGGCAACGAACACTATTTGTACAGTAGATGACGCAACGAACAGAATTTGTACGGTAGATGGTGCAACGAACACAATTTGTACGTTAGATGACGCAACGCACACAATAAGTACGGTAGAAGCCACAACGCACACAATTACTACAGCAGATGTTGCGAAGCACACAATTTCAACCAAAGATAACTTAACGCGCACCATTTGTTTGGTAGATGACGCAACGCACATAATTTGTACGGCAGATGACGCAAAGCACACAATATGTACGGTAAATAACAAAATTCACACTGTCGCAACGAACAAAATTTCTACGGTAGATGAAGCGACGCACACAATTTGTACGATAGAAAACGCAAAGCACACAGTTTGTAGGGTAGATGAAGCAACGCACAAAATTTGTACGGTAGTTGCCACAACGCACTCAATTTTTTCGGTAGGTTACGCAACGCGCACAATTTGAACAGTAGAAGAACCAACGTACATAATTTGTACGTTAGATGCCACAAGGCACACAAATTGTACGGTAGATGCCACAACGCACAAAACTGGTACGTTAGATGACGTAACACATACAATTTTTACGGTAGACTAACCCCAACTCACATTTTTTCGGTAGGAGACGCAACGACACAAATTGTACGGTAGATGACAAAACGCATAGAATTTGTAAGTTACATGACTCAACGAACACAATTTGTACGGTAGATGCCACAACGAACAATATTTCTACGGTAGAGGAGGCAACGAACACTATTTGTACGGTAGGTGACGCAACGCACGCAATATGTACGGTAGATGCCACAACGCACACAATTTCTATGGTAGATTTCGCAACGCACACAATTCGACAGATGTGATGCAACGCACACAATTTGCAAGGTAGATGACGCAACGCACACAATTTGTACGGCAGATAACGCAACGCACACAATTTGTACGGCAGATGACGCAACGCACACAATTTGTACGGTAGATGGCGCAACGAACACAATTTTTACGGTAAATGCCGAAATGCATACTGACGCAACGCACACAATTATTACGGTAGATGAATCAACGCACACAATTTGTACGTTAGATTACGCAACGCACACAATTTGTACGCTTGATGAAGCAACGCACACAATTTGTAGGTAGAAGACACAACGCACTCAATTTGTACGGTAAGACACGCAACCCACTCAATTTCAACAGTATATGACACAACGCACACAATTTATACAGCAGACGACGCAACGCAAACATTTTGTACGATTGATGCCACAACGCACAAATTTGTACGGTAGATGACGCGACGCACACATTTTGATCGGTAAATGAAGCAACGCTCACAACATATGCGGTGCATGACCCAACGCATATAATTTGTTTGGTACATGCCACAACGCACACAATTTGTACGGTAGATACCAAAACGAACACAATTTGTAAAGTTGATGCCATAACGCACACAATTTGCACGTTACAAGACGCAACGAACACAATTCGTTCGGTAGATGCCACAACGCACTGAATTTGAACGTTAGATGTCGCAACGCACACAATTTGAAAGGTAGATGCAACATTTGTACTGTAGAAGCCACAACGCACACAATTTGTACGATAGATTTCGCAATGCAGACAATTTGTACATTAGATGACGCAACGCACAATTTGTACGTTAGATGCCACAACGCACACATTTTGTGCGATAGATGACGCAACGAACACAATATGAAATGTACATGACCCAACGCGCACAGTTTGTATGATAGATGGCAAAACGGACACAATTTGTAGGTAGATGATGCAACGCAAACAATTTGTACGGTAGAAGTCGCAACGCACAAATTCTTACGTTAGATGAACCAACGCACATAATTTGTGCAGTAGATGGCGAAAAACACGCAATGTGTTGCTAGATTACGCAATGCACCCTATTTATACGGTAGTTGACGCAACGCACACAATTTGTAGTGTAGACGACGCAACGCACAAAATTTGTACGGTACATGACGCAACGCACACAATTTGCACGGTAGATGGCACAACGCACACAATTAGTACGGTATATGACGCAACGCACACAATTCGTGCGGTACATGACGGAAAGCACACAATTGTGTGGTAGGTGGCGCAACGCACACACCTTGTAATGTAGATGCCACAACGCAGACTATTTGTACGTTAAATGTCACAACGTACACAATTTGTACGTTGGTTGATGTAAAGCACACAATTTGTACGGTAGGTGGCACAACGCACAACATTTTTACGGGAGATGCAACAACGCACACTGTGTGTACGATAGATGTCGGAACACAAAACTTGTACGTTATATGTCTCAACGCACACAATTTTTATGGCTGATGCCACAACACCCAAAATTTGTACGGTAGATTACGCAACGCACACAATTTGTACGGTAGATGATGCATCGCAAATAATTTGTACGGTAGATGCCACATCTCACGGAAATTATACTTTAAATGCCCCAAAAAACAATTTGTACGATAGATGCCGAAACGCACACAATTTGCACGGTAGATGCCACATCGCACACAATTTGTACATTAAATGATGCAACACAACACTCTGTACGGTAGATAAAGCAACGCACTCAATTTCTACAGTAGATGAAAATTGGCACACAATTCGTAATGTAGATGACGCATCGCATACAATTTTTACGTGTGGTGTCACAAAGTACACATTTTCTACTGTAAATTCCTGAACAAACACTCTTTGTACGGTAGATGCCACAATGAACACAATTTGTATGGTAGATGCCACAACGCACACAATTTGTCCGGTAGATAACGCAACGCACACAATTTGAACGTTAGATGACGCAACGCACACAATTTTTATCTTATATCCCGCAACGCACACAGTTTGTATGTTAGGTGACCAGACGCACACAATTCGAGCGGGAGATGCCACATCGCACACAATTTGTACGTTAAATGATGCTACGCAACAATCTGTACGGTAGATAAAGCAACGCACTCCATTTCTGCAATAGATGAAAAATCGCACACAATTTGTAATGTAGATGACGCATCGCATACTATTTGAACGTTAGGTGCCAAAAAGCACACAATTTATAGTTTAAATGACTGAACAAACACAATTTGTACGGTAGATGCCACATTGAACACAATTTGTACGGCAGATTCCACAACGCACAAAATTTGTTCGGTAGATAACGCAACGCACACAATTTGTACGTTACATGACGCAACGCACACAATTTATATCTTATATCCCGCAACGCACACAGTTTGTATGTTAGGTGACGAGACGCACACAATTCGTGCGGTAGATGACGCAACTCACACAATTAGTACGGTAGACGACACAACGCACACAATTTTTACGGTATATGACGCAACGCACACAGATGTACGGTAGATGACACAACGCACACAATTCGTACAGTAGAAAACGCAACGCAACAATTTGTGCGGTAGATGCTGCAACACACAATTTGTACCGTAGATTACACAACGCACAATGTTTGTAAGTAGATGATGCAAAGCACACAATTTTTAAGGTACATGAAGCAACGCAGGCAAATTGTACGCTAGATGACGCAACGCACACAATTTGCTTGGTAGATGATCTAACGCACACAATTTTTACCGTAGGTGCCACAACGCACACAATTTGTACGTTAGAAGCCACAACGCACACAATTTCTTTGGTAGATGCTACAACGCCCACAATTCGTACGCTAGATGACGCAATGCACACAATTTTTACGGTAGATATGACAACGCAAATAGTTTGTACGGTAGGTATCAAAACGCACACAATTTGTACGGTACATGACGCAACGCACACAAATTGAACATAAGATGACGCAACGCGCACAATTTGTACGGTAGATGCCACAACGCACACAATTTGTAAAGTAGATGACACGACGCACACAATTCGTACGGTAGATAACCCAACGCACACAATTTGTACGGTAGATGCCACAACGCACAGAATTTGTACGGGAAATGCCGCAACGAACACAATTTTTACAGTGGATGCCACAACGCACACAATTTTTACGGTACATTCCACAACGCATGCAATTTGTACGGTAGATGCCACAACGCACACAATTTGTACGGTAGATGCCACAACGCACAAAATTTATACGGTAATTTTCTCAACAATCCCAATTAGTATAATAGATGCCACAACAAACACAATTTGTAAGGTAGATACAATAACGAACACGATTTGTACGGTAGATGCCACAACGTACACAATTTTTACGGTAGATACTACATCGCACGCAGTTTGTACTTTAATGTTGCAATGAACACACTCTGTACGGGAGATAACGCAACGCTCAAAATTTCTACAATAGATGAAGCATCGCACACAACTTGTACGGTAGATGCCACAAAGCACACAATTTTTACGGTAAATGCCTCAACAAACACAATTTGTACGGTAGATGCCACAACGAACACAATTTTTACGGTGGATGCCAAAACGCACACAATTTGTTCGGTGGATACCACAAGAAACAATTTGTACAGTAGATGCAACAACGCACACAATTTCTATGGTAATTTTCGCAACCCACACAATTTGTACGGTAGATGCCACAATGCACAAAACTGTAATGTTCAAAATTACAGGATGATACTTTGGTTAGTTTAACTTTGAAAACTGTTTCACAACGCTTGCCCCAGTTAAGAAATTATAGAATGTAGGAAGACAGTCGTCTTGCCTAACAATTCCATTGTGTCAGCGCGACCCATTTGCATTATGTGTACGCCATACTAGGAAGTTGTAGTTAACTGGGGCGCGCGACTTGTCGAAACCCCGGAAGTCGCTGCGATCAGCAAAAGTCCGCTTATTTAAAATCGCGCCGCAGCGACATGAATTATTCGAATCCTGGCTACGACGAATCCACGTCAGTGACGTGCAAAATTATACCACGACGACTATTTCTGATACCGACGGAGGGCTCGTCATAAGTAAAACATACTAGTTAAACATTACTGGCTTAACAGTACAGAATGGTTCTGTAAACTACGACGCTGCTGATAATTCAAGGTGAGTCTCTTTGACTACGTTTACCAAATTCATTCGAGCGTTGTTTATTCGGAACCCCCCCTTAAAGGCGAGACGATTATCCGGTTGTATCTAAATTATTAACTATTCCATCTACATTGTACTACTGAATTGTATATTTTGTATATTGTATTGTGTAAATATGGCCCCTAAGTTAGAGGACATACGGATCGTTCGATTGGACATACCCTCCCCCTACATATCTCTATTTGTCGTACTTAGGTACGTGGTGGCAGCTCTTTACCCCGACTTACGGTCACGCAGTTTAACGACGGTGCCCGTAAGTATAACACAGTACTGTCAACGGTTTTCGAACCCCGGGTACTACAGACTTGGTGTCCGCGGTTACCCCCGTAGGCAGTACAGATTTAGTGACTGCGGTGGTCCTCACCCTGGGTCAGTACACAACTTGTACGGTTGATAATACAACGCACACAATTTGTACGGTAGTTGACGCTACGCACACAATTTGTAAAGTATTTGACGCAACGCACACAATTTCTACGGTAGATGACGTATCGCACACAATTTCTAAGGTTGACGACTCAATGCACACAATTTGTACGGTAGATGACACAAACGCACACAATTTGTACGGTATATCACACAACGCACACAATTTGTATGGTAGGTGACGCGACGCACACAATTTGTTCGTTAGATGACGCAACGCACACAATTCGTACGCTAGATGACGCAACGCACACAATTTGTACTGTAGATGACACAACGCACACAGTTTGGACGGTAAATGACACAACGCCCACAATTTGTAGGTAGATAACGCAACGTACACAATATGTACGGTAGATGACGCAACGCACACAATTTCTTAGGTACATGCCACAACGCACAACATGTGTACGTTACATGCCACAACGCACACAATTTGTACGGTAGATGACGCAACGCACACAATTTGACATGTATATGTCTTACCGCTGATTGTTATTCCACGCGACTGCATAAAATATTGCAGTGTAACACTGTGACCTCACTGCAGTGCTGCTCGCAATGCGATAACCTTGATTCGCGCTATTTATACACATTTATGGACGCGGAAATGAAAAGAGGGGATAAGAAAAAACACGTCGTCATAATTCGGAAGACAAACCTGTTCTTCAGATTCACCGCCGTGGGACCCATGTATGGCACACAGAAATAACAGAACAAGCATTTATGTCATTTCGGATTGGAATAATGGCCCCGCGACGATTCGTTCACGCTGTGTTCTTATTAAGGGAACATAATAATTCACAGAAGCTTCAATCTAAGAAGCCGTCTGTTTAAAAAAGAAGGCACGTTCGTTCTGTTACGGCTCCTATATTTTGAAATGCTGAAAACGACCGCCGCCGGGCTGAAATAAAACTCGTATTTTCTTCTAAGAAACATTATATAGTAAAACATGTGGAGAATATATTACATAGCCAGTACTTTCAAATGAATATATGTGAAATAAAATACCCACACGCACTTTTAAGCGCGCTAAGCACACATGGATAATGAGGAGGGATAAATATAATTTCTACCCCTATCGATAGAAGATAACGGATCATGTTTATGTCTTACCCTCGAATTCTACATGACACACGTAAACAAAATAGCACACAACCGAGAAGCATTGCGGCGATACGTGACATGTCTTGGTCTAAGGTTAGAAATATACATGATCCGATATCTTCTAACGATAGAGATAGAAATTATAATTTATTTATGCACATGTCGGCATGCAAGCAATTAATAGCCAAATATAAAAATTTATATCTCTGCTAGGGTCTTACATCTCCTCCTGCCCTTCAAGGGGTTCTATCGCTGGCGATTCCAAAGCAGAATAACAAGCCTTTGACAACTTGCAAATATACGGCACGGCAGTGCGGAGTATTAAGCTATGTGGCAGGACGAATTAATATTTATGTCGCAATTCACTGTTTCTTGTTTACGTGTCATTTAAAAGTCGAGGGTAAGAAATATATATGATCCGGTATTGTACAGTAGATAACGCAACGAACACAATTTGTTCGGTAGATAACACAACGCACTAAATTCGTTTGTTATATGCCCCAACGCACACAATTTGTACGGTAGATGCCACAACGCACACAATTTGTACGGTAGATGCCACAACGCACACAATTTGTACGGTAGTTGAAGCAACACAAACAATTTGCACAGTAGAGGACGCAAATCACACAATTTGTACGATACATGACGCAACGCACACAACATGTACGGTATATGCCACAACGCATACAATTTGTACTTTAGATGCCACAACCCACACAATTTGTACGGTATATGCCACAACTCACACAATTTGTACGTTAGATACCACAACGCACACAATTTGTACGGTAGATGCCACAACGCACACGATTTGTACGGTAGATGAAGTCACGCACACAATTCGTACAGTAGACGAAGCAATGCGCACAATTTTGACGGCAGACAACGCAACGCACACAATTATGTTCAGTAGATGATGCAACGCAAACAATTTGTATGGAAGATGGCACAATGCACAGAATTTGTAAGGTAGATTGCGCAACGCACACAATTTGTACGTTAGATAACACAACGCACACAATTTGTACGGTAGATGCTTCAACGCACACAATTTGTATGGTGGATGACGCAACGCAGACAATTTGTACGGTAGATGCCACAACGCTCACAATTTGTACAATAGATGCCTGAACGCACAGAATTTGTACGGTATATAACGCAACGCACACAATTTGTACGTTAGATGGCGCAACGGACACAATTTGTACGGTAGATGACGCAACGCACACAATATGAACGGTAGACCCCACAACGCACACAATTTGTACGTTAGATAACACAAAGCACACAATTTGTTCGGTAGATGCCACAACGCACACAGTTTGTAAAGTAGATGCCACATTGCATGCAATTTGTTCGGTAAATGCCTCAACAAACACCGTTTATACGATAGATGCCACAACAAACACAATTTGTGCGGTAGATGCCCGAACGAACACAGTTTCTACGGTAGATTCCACAAAGCACACAATTTGAACGGTATATTCCACATCACACACAATTTGTACGTTAAGTGACGCAACGCACACAATTAGTTTCTTATATCCCGCAACGCACAAAGTTTGTATGTTAGGTGACGAGACCCACACAATTCGTGCGGTAGATGACGCAACGCACACAATTAGTACGGTAGATGACGCAACGCCCACAATTTATACACTATATGAAGCAACGCACACAGTTTGCACGGTAGATGACACAACGCACACAATTAGTACGGTAGAAAACGCAGCGCAACCATTTGTACGGTAGATGCTGCAACACACAATTTGTACTGTAGATTACGCAACGCACACAATTTGTACGTAGGTGATGCAAATCACGCAATTTTTAAGTTACAAGAAACAACGCAGACAAATTTTACGGTAGATGGCGCAACGCACACAATTTGCCCGGTAGATGACCCAACGCACACAATTTGTACGAGAAATGCCGCAACGCACACAATTTTTACAGTGGATGCCACAACGCACACAATTTGTACGGTAATACCACAACACATGCAATTTGTACGGTAGATGCCATAACGCACACAATTTGTACGGTAGATGCCATAACACACAATTTGTACGGTAGGTAACGTAACGCACACAATTTGTACGGTGGACGCCAAAATGCACACTATTTGTACGGTAGATGCCACAACGCAGAAAATGTATAGGGCATTTTCCTCAACAAACACAATTAGTACCTTCGATACCACAACAAACACAATTTGTAAGATAGATGCAACAACGAACACAATTTGTACGGTAGATGCCACAACGTACACAATTTTTACGGTAGATACTACATCGCACACAGTTTGTACTTTAATGTTGCAATGAACACACTCTGTACGGGAGATAACGCAACGCTCAAAATTTCTACGATAGATGATGAATCGCACACAATTTGTAATGTAGAGGAAGCATCGCACACAACTTGTACGGTAGATGCCACAAAACACACAATTTTTACGTTACATGCCTCAACAAAGACAATTTGTACGCTAGATGCCACAACGAACACAATTTTTCCGGTAGATGCCACAACGCACAAAATTTGTACGGTAGATACCACAAGAAACAATTTTTACGGTAGATGCAACAACGCACACAATTTCTACGGTAGTTGTCCCAACACACACAATTTGTACGTTAGATGCCACAATGCACACAACTTGTACGGTAGATAATAAAACGCACACAATTTGTACGGTAGTTGACGCAACGCAAACAATTTGTAAACTATTTGACGCAACGCACACAATTTCTACGGTAGATGACGTATCGCACACAATTTGTACGGTAGATGACTCAATGCACACAATTTGTACGGTAGATGACACAACGCACACAATTTGTACTGTATATCCCACAACGCACACAATTTGTACAGTATTTCCCACAACGCACACAATTTGTATGGTAGGCGGCGCGACGCACACAATTTGTACGTTAGATTACCTAACGCACACAATTCGTACGCTAGATGACGCAACGCACACAATTTGTACTGTAGATGACGCAACGCACTCTATTTGTACGGTAGATGACGCAACGCACACACTGTGACCTCACTGCAGTGCTGCTCGCAATGCGATAACCTTGATTCGCGCTATTTATACACATTTATGGACGCGGAAATGAAAAGAGGGGATAAGAAAAAACACGTCGTCATAATTCGGAAGACAAACCTGTTCTTCAGATTCACCGCCGTGAGACCCATGTATGGCACACAGAAATAACAGAACAAGCATTTATGTCATTTCAGATTGGAATAATGGCCCCGCGACGATTCGTTCACGCTGTGTTCTTATTAAGGGAACATAATTATTCACAGAACGTTCAATCTAAGAGGCCGTCTGTTTAAAAAGGAAGGCACGTTCGCTCTGTTACGGCTCCCATATTTTGAAATGCTGAAAACGACCGCCGCCGGGCTGAAATAAAAATCGTATTTTCTTCTAAGAAACATTGTATAGTAAAATATGTGAAGCATATATTATATAGCCAGTACTTTCAAATAAATATATGTGAAATAAAATACCCACACGCACTTTTAAACGCGCTAAGCTCACATGGATAATGAGGAGGGATAAATATAATTTCTACTCCTATCAATAGAAGATACCGGATCATGTTTATGTCTTACCCTCCACTTCTACATGACACACGTAAACAAAATAACATACAACCGAGACGCATTGCGGCGATACGTGACATGTCTTGGTCTAAGGTTAGAAATATACATGATACGGTATCTTCTATCGATAGAGACAGAAATTATTATTTAATTATGCACATGTCGGCATGCAAGTTTTTAATAGCCAAATATAAAAATTTATAGCTCTGCTAAGATATTACACCTCCTCCTTCCCTTCAAGGAGTTCTTTGTCTGGCGACTCCACAGCAGAATAACAAGCCTTTGACAACTTGCAAATATACGGCACGGCAGTGCGGAGTGTGAAGCTATGTGGCAGCACAAATTAATATAACTGCAGCAATTCACTGCTTTTTGTTTACGTGTGTCATGTAGAAGTCGAGGGTAAGAAATATATATGATCCGTTATTGTACAGTAGATAACACAACGAACAAAATTTATTCGGTAGATGACACAACGCAATAAATTCGTTTGTTAGATGCCACAACGCACACAATTTGTACGGTAGATGACGCAGCACAAAAAATTCGTGAAGTAGATGACGCAACTCACATAATTTTTACGTTATATGACGCAACGCACAGAATATGTACGGTATATGCCACAACGCATACAATTTGTTCGTTAGATGCCACAACGCACACAATTTGAACGGTAGGTGCCAAAACGAATATAATTTGTACGGTAGATGCCACAACGCCTACAATTTGTGCGGTAGTTGGCGCAACGCACACAATATGTACGGTAGATGACACAACGCACGAAACTTTTACGGTAGAAAACACAACGCACACAATTTGTACGGTAGATGAGGCAACGCACACAATTTGTAAGGTACTTGACGCAAGGCATAAAAAAATTCTACGGTAGATGACGCATCGCACACAATTTGTACGGAAGGTAACGCAACGCACACTATTTGTACGTTAGATGACGCAACGCTCACAATTTTTACGGTAGATGACGCAACGCACACAATTCGTACGGTAGATGACGCAACGCACACAATTTGTACGGTATATCCCACAACGCACACAATTTGTATGGTAGGTGACGCGACGCACACAATTTGTAAGTGAGATGACGCAACGCAAACAATTCGTACGGTAGATGACGCAACGCACACAATTTGTACGGTAGGTGA
>Ga0268261_10000232_pt1 | contig 34289 bp, 29 predicted proteins | sample TergutNc150P1_FD_190353 | JGI IMG/M metagenome (GOLD analysis project Ga0268261, IMG submission 190353) | Nasutitermes corniger P1 segment gut microbial community from laboratory colony in Florida, USA - Nc150 P1 (SPAdes) (version 2) | ecosystem: Host-associated > Arthropoda: Insects >... | reverse complement strand
AAATAACTTTCCACAATAAATACACGTTCTTCCATTGTTAACCGCATTATAAGCGTAAAAAATGGCGTTGTTCAAAAACCAGCACTCACTGTCGATTGATTCAACTGAGACGGATGGCCAAGACCGGTTCTCCCCTCTCCTGCAACAGTCTTGCCAACTCCTGCACATGTAGTAGTATAATGTCTTACCAGCAGAACCATTATAAATAGCATCTGACCTGAAATATTCACGGTTTAGTTAACTGTTCACTTTTAAGTTGAACATCCTGTATTTGTATACATAAGCAATATTACCTCAATAGGTAGGGCGACCAGCAAACAGGAAAATTAGAATATTTATTAGTAAAAAATATAATGCAAACTTAATATTTTATTTCTACCAGCAGCACATTGAGGTTATGTGAGAAAAAATAAGCAGAGACATTCAAGATTAACCTTCAAAAGACCAGTGTTCATGGATGCAGACTTTTAGGTAAGAGAACGTAAGCGAGATTACAGATTCTCACAGTGGTTGGTGGTGTTGCTGACAGTTGAACTGTTGAAGGATGATATGATATTTCAGCTTCTTAATATTTACTGACATTTTAAATAAGTGTATTATCTGCTTTCTTCAAAACACTCGTGTCAATTTACCAGTCATCATGTCACAACAACACAGCAGAACTAAATCTTCAGTAGGATACTGTAATGTCTGCACTGCTTGCCACATACCTACACACTTCAAAACATTACTGTATTGTGTGACAGTATCACAGTCCCTCAGCTGATCAAGACGTTTACTGCTGACCAAGAACAAACGTTCCACTACTCTATTACATATCCTGCCAGCAAACAGCATCCTGATCTAAGAGATCCAGTCAACATTCTCGCAACCAATTCCTTTAACATAATTTTCAATCTAATTCTACCATCCACACTCAAGTCTCCCAAGTTAGGTCTTCTCACAAGTTTTCCCAAGTTACGTTTTTGTATGCAAATAACATTTTTAACATTTGAACCACACATTTCATTATGCGTGATTCAACCAGCGCAATAATACACAATTAAAGGTAAAAATGATGCAGTCTTCTCAAGACTACAGTTACATCTTCCGCTTTAGGTTCTAATTTATTCCTCAGCACCATATTCTCAAACACACTCAACCTCCTTTGTTCTTCCTGTGTTCCTAAGGCCATAAAAATAACATGTAAAGTTTATTTTACATTATTCTTTATGCTGTATTTGGTGGAAAGAAAATAAAAATCCTTAACTTAACATTACTGATATATTTATATATATCTGGCGTTCTGGTGATGAGACATGAACAGGTATTTATTTGTCTCAGCAATTACTTCCAGACAGTCACCCATACAAGAGTTTCACACAATCCAACAACAAAACGAAATGTCCGTTCACCACAGTGGAACTATTTAAGTGGACAGATCGACAGGGATATGGAGGTGATGAAAGGCAGCCAGCATTTCTGAATATTGAAACAATGCATTCAATAATGGACACACAGAGATATAATTCACCTCATCTTGCTCACACTTTATTGTACGAAATGATACAGCGACAGGAAGCAGGAATAAGCAGTATAAACTGTTACCAGAAAATTCTCTGCTGTCAATTTCTTGATGATAGAATCTATACTTCCTACTTGTTAATTTGATCTCTGCCACACTCTGAATGAAACTATTAGCGATGGTTATACAGTCAAATCTGCTATTACTTGTATTCTGTTAATGAATATTGACAATAATGCAACAGATGTATAAGTCAAAGTTGTTTGCAATATGCAAAATGTTGTGTCAATGAGCACAGTTTTATGAGATTTCAGTGGCCAATTTGAATATATAGATTGGGAATTTTTCTAATGACCCTACTTGTATTAGATTTTCTATAATGCCAGTTCACACAGGAATAGCAAAACCAAAAGCATCATAAATTTTCATGCCATCAGGAGACGAGACATTACCATATTCATAGATTTCTTTGCTCTCAAATGGAAATTGAACCACTTATTAGGGTCTACTACACCATTCAAAATTTGTTTATAACATTTATACCTTTAACCAAGAGATCAGCACCAGCAGCACACACAAGTAACAAACATGTACGCCATTCAGTTCCATTTTCTCATGTTTATAGTTGAACTATGCTAATTCTACATTGGTGATAAGGCATCTTACTGCTTTAAATAAAGAACGCACCATTAAATTACTGGCCTGTTCTGATTTACTGCAGGTTTCATTTTAACACATTTTAATTACAAAATCCTTTTCAATAAACAGCCACATGAATTCAGTAGAGAATTACATTATTTCAGACTGCTATTGTGTCCCCACCATTAGAAAATTGGTCACATATGGCATTTACTAAAGGAAGGCCTCAAATGAAGCAAGTTAGCTTCTCCCACCCTTGTCTCCCTGTCAGTTGCTTAACATACCTGTCCACATGTCCAGCAGTACCCTAATCAAATATTTGCTTTCCTGAGGGCCTGACAAGTCTTTTGGCTACATATTAGTGGGTGTATACAAAATTCAGCTTAGCATGAATACATTGTATGAATTATGTGGAAGTCACATGCAATATTTCATCATTCTTTTAATCCATCAAAATTTCAATTCTTGCATTACCCAGCTAGGTTAATGGATAAGCAAATCCCAATCGGTACATTGCCCAGTATGTCTCTTATAACTCAAACATATGCTACATACATACATTCAAACATATATACATACATATATTCCATAGATGATTTGTATACTGTATACTTCCCCTTATATTCCTATCTTCCTTCAGTACATGACAAGCTAATATCATTCGATCAGTAGGAGACCTATTATGGTACAATTCTCATTGATTATTGGCAAGAGTTTGCCTGTATATGGCGTTCACCTTGGAAAAGAAACAGAAATATGTCTGCGTGTATTTTAAAACCAGAAAATACTTTGATAATTAGCACACTAACTACCTGTATGAAAAACAGATATTGTAACACAATGCTCAGGCACACCATAGTAAAAATTCATAACATGTACCTAATAACTGCAAGTTTTACATGCTGGAAATTCTAAGAAATTCCATTGCACATAATTTTGGGTAAGGGAGTATTTCTATGCATAAAATAAGATGCAGTGACAAGGAAAACATCTGCATGCAACCAAGTCCTGATTGTCTTTATGTAACTTACGTACTATAAACAGGATAATGCAGACATCACAACACAAGCTGATAAATTAATTTTCTTTGGAACACACTTACCAAGTTTTCTTTAAGAGTTGAAAATACTTCTTTGTCTCTCTGTAGGAATATGCTTGGCACATCTGTAGCAAGAGACTTTAAAACTTCATTATCACAAATAATGGATTGCCAGTTATGTAGGAAATTGGCTCTAAGAATGTTACACATATACTGCCACAGTTATGAAGTACCTGCCCACATCCTGAAAACAAACATGACTGTAAGTAGTGTTTAAAAATGTATTTAATACATCTGTAAGAATCAAAGTGCCCTTCACAGTGCACTTGAATAAAAGGCGAATAAATTCCATTACTTGGATCCTAGACCATCACTTTCTGATAAATGCATCATTAATATTTCTAAAAAATGGGAAATATTATGAACTGTTAAATGTGTAAAAGTCATCAAATGTTTAAGGATTTTGAAGGCAACTGTAACTGCAAGGAATTATGAGACAATCAAACAGGAGGGTATGTAATAATTGCATTGCAACGTTTGTTAAAAGGGGAAGACAATGCCACTGATATGAAGTCTGAGCACATGAGAATGTACAATGTCATCTCTCATCATCTGAAAAATGTGGCTACAACAATAGTTAGGATAATGACAGGGAATATTTGTAGCGCTACTTAGCATCAAGGGTATAAGCACCAACTCAGCAAGAAATGGAACTAATTTTGATGAACAAGTATCACACAAATCTCAAAATAAAGTCAAAAGAAAACATACCACAGTAGACCCGAAAATCCAGTGGATGGAATACTCAATAGCGGGCACAAGATAACAGCCGACGCAAAAGTCATCCGAGATAGGGATATTTCCGTGTTGCCAGCGAGTGGTAGTGTGCCTTAACGGAGGGGAGGCAGTAGCAGACGATACTAGTGCGCGCTTACCTGAAGAGAGGGAAGATAGTAGAGAAAAGCCGTTTTCGGACCACCGTCTTCCCGCAGCATTCGACGTCCATACGATGACTTCGACATCCCCTGCAGACGTTGTAGATACTACTACTTAACGAAGTCTTGTATTTTTGCACTATAATATCATTTAAAGAAGAGGCACGCTATAAGACAGGCTACTGATGGGCGCCAAAATATGTAGATGACCGGTAAAGGAAGTACGTTTCACTGTGGGTAATGCACAGAAAACGCGGGGAAAGAACTGAACGGAACACTTGTGATTGAAAATATACAAATAACAGAAAACCAATCTAACCTTAGTCCTTCCCTATTGTAGGATATACATAATTAACATAAAACCAATCTAACCTGTGTAAACATGAAAACGTGATTAAATAAAAACGAATTGAGTAATGAGTATCACTCTTACAAATAACTTAAAAGCAAAATAACAATCTGACATATATTAGTTGAAAATCATTTAATATAAACAATTCACAATACACAAATAGCATAGTAGTAAGGGGCTGGTCCTAGCCCACCTTGGACTAACTCGTTCTTTAGCTTCATGTGTAATTAGGCTTTTAGGCTCAGTCTACCTTTATCCTTACCCTTCGTGAAGAAGGGTTTGGAAAAGGTGGTCGAAAGCCGAAACGTCGGCGGGCTGAAAGAGTCAGTGTCGCGGGCTATAGCCACAGCCGCCGTGAGGATTGGTATAGTGGGAATGTGGGGATATAGGGGGAGTGGAAAGGCCCCCGTCGTATGTATTTTTGGGCGGGGGGGCAGGGAATTGGAAAGGCCCGCCGTATGTATTTTAGGGCGGGCCTCCCCCCAAAAAAGAGAGGGCTGCGCGTGCGTTGCCCCCAGCCGAGTCTCTGCGAGACTGACAGCCGTGTTGATTCGGCGGAGTGTGAAGAAGGATTGTGTGTGGCTAGGGGAAGTGAGTAGGGGAAGCGACGGTAACGCCATCTGTTGAGGAAAGATAGGAGGTACAAGTATTGCCATCTGTTGAAGGAAATGAGGAACTATAGCATAGAGTTTCTATGATGGAGTAGGTGTATCGCGGATGAAAGGATTTGAAAGAGGCGGGAGATTTGAAAATTTGAATTTAAATATGAGCGGGATATTTGAAATGTAGGATTTAAATATGTGCGGGGAAAATTGAATGAGAGAGATGTATATATTGGTGATGGTAGTGGGGGGATCGCGGATGAACGAAGGCGGTGGCGAGATATTTTAAGAATGTGAGTTTGGACATTTGTAAGAATTTGATGTCTGTGTTTTGTTTATTATTATTCATATATAAGTTGATCCTCTGCTATTGTTACGATGCGGTTATATATCATTTGAGTGAATATATTGATTGTGAGTAAAGAGTAGGCTAGCTGAACGGTGATGAGTGGTGGGACGTAGTGATCCGCCCACCGCGAGAAGCGTATGACATGAACGGCGCGGGTAATTATCGCCCAAAGGATGATGTGTAGCAGAGTGTAGACACTTATCAGTAGTAGCAGGGCAGACAGCATGACCTGAAAACGCAATAAAGTGTGTAGGTATAGAACCACCACGCCCCCTCCTCGGGACAGTCGTTGTGAAATTTGGCTTCGAAATGTTTGGGGTCGTATCTGTACCAGATTCGGACCGCGGGATATTCCGGGGGGAGGAGATCCGTGAGGTTAGGAAGGCCCGATCTGACCGCATACATATACATATACTCATCATATGTGGTCTGCGAAGTCAGTTCGAACCTCTCCACGTTGTTGATCATGCGGAGTCTGTGGATGGCGGTCAGACGCAGGGAGGGAGGCTGCCGCCTGCAGATTTCACAGACACATTCGGCGGTGGGGGCGCGACATTGGCGTAGGTCGCGAATAAGGTCGCGATACTCGATAGTACAATCGCCACAGTTCCCAAGTCACGCCAACCATCGCTGAGCGCCCGACGATCCCTGAGGCAACGCATGAGGGGAACGGAAAAGTGTTCTCTATAGTCCGAGGGAAGGAGAGTGATGACATGTTTCCGAAAACCGAATCGCTCAAAATGCTGCCACATGAAATGGATCAGATCGAGGTTCGATTTCGGACCGCAGTCACGCGAATCCACACCGTAGCACGTAAGATAGAGTTCAAAAGTGGTGCCATACGTCACCCTATACACTTTATATCGTCCCCAATGGTGTTGTGGTAGTGAAACTGAAAATCGCCGATGTGGAAAAACGTGATTCACGTTCTCGCTGCATTGAAAAATAACGTCCAAAATATTGACGTCGGTTAGTGCGATAAACAATGACGTCGTAACATAAGAATGAAAGATACCGACAATATAGTAAACAAATCCGCCAGTCATGTAACAGCATATGTTGCAATTGTACAGGGTGAGGAGAAAGAGGTAAACGAGGTCACGATTAGGAAACCGCACGGAAAGGAATTCTGTGTATGGAGAGACGTTGCCGACCGTCCTCCACAGTTGCCTCGCATGAACGAGGTCGTTTGTTGTGCCCTGGAATATCTTGTTGTTAATGCGCATAGTATCTGAAAAAAGAAAAGGAAATAAAGAACACGTGGGTGTACATAGAACATGTCTTTATTGGAAAGGCGAGGTCCTCTTTCTCATGATATATGTAATATGGGCAGCTGTCTCACGGGACAGTAGCCCGCATATGTAATCTGTCTCCAGATATGTTCCGTGTTGATGTCTGTAATATCAGTATCGGTTATCACACGAGCATTACGTATCGGGAGACAGATTTCATATGACTTCTGTTTCATTTTTGGCTATAACTAATAATACGGAGCTGCCCACCCGCCCCGCATATGATATATTGTAAGGTACTCCTAGTTCCATGTCTGCAATATGGATTCCTTCAGTGTTGGCGACTTGATAAAATCGGGTAGGTAGATCCATCTGGAACAATAAATGACAGTCCGCTATTCGATAGCAAGTTGATAGGACCCCGACTTATCACATTTTCATTTGTAAATCAGGTGTAGTTTTAGCTTCCCCTAAACGCTCATCTCCAAATCCTCATCTTTGAAGGTCATGCTATATCGTTTTGGGAGAAACACCTTCACTAATTTTGACTCTGCGTCCCGAAGGCTGAGAAGTACGGTGTCCCCATATTTGGTGTTGACCCGTTGCGCAAATTCTATGGGGTATTTCCTTCCGACAGGCAACTCCGATATCGGAATAACATCGGTCGATGCGTCGTACTTAAATTTTTGAATGAGGTCCGTCTGAAAAAAGTGATCAACGTGCTAAGACACGCGCGTGGGAAGAGAGCGAGGCTTTAAAACAGAACGCACAGAATAATAGAGTTCACGGAGAGAAATAACAGAACGAAAACGGAAATAATTTCCGAGCCGAAAGAGCTGTACACGTTTCTGTCCACTCCTGTCATCTAGGTGACGTCTTTGTTATTCGCTAACGATCACGTTGTCTGGCTGAGCTGGCACTATGCCGAGGAGGAACACATACCGAACCTACGTCATACCAATGAGGTCATCGGGCTTACGTCACGACTGGCGGCAGTATGCAACTGTATCGCTACTTGGACACGCTCCAAGACAAGGCTTTGTACTGCGATACAGATTCCGTGGTATATGTGCAACCGAAAGACGAAACCCTCTCATCCAAACTGGGGATAGTTTGGGGGCTATGACGTCAGAGCTAAAACCTGACGAATACATAGCGGAGTATGTAGGGGCGGGTCCAAAAATTACGCTTACAGGACGCTTCATCCTGCCACTGGCGAGAGCAAGACGGTCTGTAAAGTAAGAGGAATAACTCCGAACTACAATGCCTCTCAAATCGTCAATTTTGCCAAGATCAAAGACATGATTTTGAATGACGACGAGGTTGAGACCGTCGCCTTACGCACAGATAAGAAGATTAAGCGTAAGAGGGGCAAAGGTAGAATCAATATCATTACCGAACCCGAAGACAAGATATATAGAGTCTCCTTTCTGAAGCGCAGGCGCCTAAGTGACAATATGTCGGTACCGTTCGGTTATAAATAAGGGTACAGTTAGCGATAGATGTCATCTTCATGGCTGTCGATTAGAAGTTCAAACATCCTTTTACCTGCATTGTGAGCGGTCCGACAGGATAAGGCAAGTCATCATTTACCTTGCGTCTTCTGCAACATCTCGATTCTCTGTGTATGGAACCGAATTTTAGCGGTGGAATAATCTGGTGCTACAGTGAGAAGTCTGCCGTTCTCCATCGAGAGTTGGCCTCTTTACATAAGGACGTTAGTTTTCACGAGGGTGTACCCCAGAATTTTGGCAATGACCATGGTAAACCGTGTCTCATAATTTTCGATAACCTGTTAAACGAGATGTATTCGAAAGACCTATGTGACCTGTTCACGAAGGGTAGTCATCATAGGAATATCAGTGTTATTCTTATAACTCAGAATCTGTTTCATCAGGGTCGTTTCTGCCGAGACATATCGCTTAATGTTAAATATTCCGTCGCTTTAAAGAACGTCAGAGACAAGAGTCAATTTCAATACTTAGCGCGACAAGTGCATCCCGAAGACAGTGGTAGTTTATTCAAGGCTTATCTGGATGCTACCGAGAGACCGCACGGTTATCTTATATTAGATTTCGCGCAAGACACAGACGACCTCTTGCGGTATCGAACAAACGTCTTTCCGAACGAATATCCGCCTATAATCTACGTACCGACGAGTGATGAAGCGGATAAAATCGAATTACCACGCTCTGCAAGTATTAAAGTCAGTGGATTCTAAACTACGTAAAGCTATAATTGCAAACTGTAAGAGTGAACTTCTGAAAACTCTAAGCGAATGGTCTTTAAACTTGTTGCGAGGTAACGTCAAGTTGACACAGTGCCAGAAGAGGAAATTGCGAAAACATAGAGTATTCCTCCGCAAGCTAGCCGATAGTCACGTGTCGCTATCTGCCAAGAAGAAGTCTATAGTTCAGCGAGGCGGTTTCTTGCTCCCTCTCCTAGGCGCTGTGTTGCCAACTATCGCCAGTTTAATATTCAAGCCTCGAGACTCGTAGGTAAAAATGTTACGTAAAATGTACCTCGTGTCATCCGATTACCTAAATACTATCATGAGCAATAACAGTGACCCAACTCCCTCCTCCTCCTAAAATGGCTCGGAAAGCCTCGGGGGCAGGAAAGAAACATAGTAGTAAACGACGACGGTCTGTAAAGAACACGAAGAAGAAGAAAGATACAGCAAAACATGAATATGATAAGTGGGTTAAAGTACGTGCCAAACTTCACGAGGCGGATGTCGAAAGAAAGAGACAGATAAAGACTGTAGCTGATTTCTTAAAGGAAGTATTACCGTCCTCCTCGACGTTTGACCAAAACATTAAGCCTAATCTTGATGCGTCTCATTTGGGTGCGCAGACAGAACTCCGTCCCGCGACCCTTGCGAAACGTTACATAAAATCTGAACTTCCTGCAACCCCTGCGAAACGTCATATAGCATATAAGACGACGCCGATTACGTCTACGTCTAGTGACGTCATTTATGAGACGTCTACTCCTCCGCCCTCTATTGAAAAAGGAGACGATGATGATGATGATGTAGCCGCTGAAGACCCACGAGTCGAACCCCACGTACTAGAATTCGGTGCGAAGACTGTAGGTGAATTGGCCAGTCCGTACGTGTCCTCATATCTCTATGAATCTAAAAGGCGCTTTCTCGATACAGAGTATGGTATCCGAAAAGTTGGCAACGGGTTAATGACCGGCGATTCGCGGGTCGGTGAGAATCAGGACGGTAATATCCATATTAAGGAGGTAGATTTCCCGGCTACAAAGGGTCTGTGGGAGCTCCTAATGCGTAAGAAGGTGAATAAAATTTGGTTACCTCCAACGATCTAAAACAATATAAGACAATTTTGGAGATGACCAATGCACTTTTGGAATGTTATGACCCTAAAGCTAACATCCACACTTCCAAATGTCTTAAGTTTAGGGACGTTATTTAGAGGTTTTTTCAAGCACAAGTCAAAGTGGCGTTCAAGCCGCATTACGCCGCGAGTGGTTATCGTATTAAATTGCTATGTTGCGGAGACTGTATTCTGAACCTGCTGCACCGTCAGCATTTTCCAGCTTGCACAAGCTTCGAGAGGCAGTTAAACGCGCTACCAGTAAACAGACAAAGACAAAGCTGAAAACGCCAGGCCAGGTAAAGGCTTGGCTAGAGACGCAAGATGCGTATACAATGCATCGACCCGTCAGAAAACGCTTCCCCAGAAACCCGTACACTGTCAATAATATTGACGAAGTTTTGGAAATCGATATTTTGGATCTGTTATCATTGAAGACATAGTGACAATCATACGTATTTACTACAGGTAATTGACGTGTTTTCAAAGTGTCTGCATAGCATACCCTTACACGCAAAGACAGGAAAAGAGTTTGCATCAGCATTCGAATCTATATTACAGGACCCGAAATATACGAAACCTATATGCAGACGGCCCGTCTGGGTGCGCACAGATAAGGGGAAGGAGTCCTGAATACGCAATTTCAAACGTTGCTAAAATGTGAGGGGATCGAGTTTCAAGTCTGTAGAAATCCTGACGTTAAATTGCGGTCGTGGAACGTGTCAACAGAACGCTGCGCGATAAACTGTACAAATATTTCACCTATAAGAACACGTATAGATATGTAGATGTCCTGCTCGAATTTGTTAAGGGGTACAATGCTACTGTTCATTCGACCACGGGTTGACACCTGGCAATGTGCGTGACACCGACGTGTTAACGATCTGGAATAAGATAAAGGGGAAGGCGGACCGAGCACAACGTTTAAGCAAGCTAAAATTTCGGGTGGGCCAGCATATACGCATTGGCAAGGAGAAGGTGAAATTCGCGAAAGGTGGAGAACAAAATTATACCACCGAAATATTCAAAGTACGTAAGGTTGTGCACAGAACCCCTCGTCCTGTGTTCGAACTCGAGGACTTGCGCGGCCAAGAGATCGAAGGCCAGTTTTACACCGAAGAATTAATTCCCGTTCGCATCACGAAACAGACCACTTATAAGATAGATAAAATACTGGACAAGAGAGTCAGACGCGGTATTCTAGAGTACCTGGTTCGATGGGAAGGATATAGCGCAGACTTTGATTCTTCGGTTTCTGCCAGTGATATCCAGTTTGTGTAAAAATGGATTGCGATCATTTCTGTATCACGCTGTTTAGTAAAGCCTCTCAGAATGTATACCCCGGCAATAAGATCGGTGCATTTCGATACAATTGGCAAAGCCTATAAAACGTGGCCCGTCCGAAATATGGGAGGTAGGATATGCGAACTCTCCTACTCTGCGACCCAGCAGGTAGTCAATATCGGACCTCTGGTGGATGTAGGAGATAATACGAACGCTTTGGTGTGTTGTGATCTGATAGCGCCACAATTTATAGGCACCGCTGTGGTCAGATATTTGAGTACATTCAACATCATGCCAACCGATTATGGTGGTATTTATTCGAGAACGTGTATTATGTACCCGTGGAAAAGGGAACGTTTCGAGACATACGTATTGAAATACTAAATCTGTCAGGGGAGCGGATCGCCTTTAGAGATAGCAAGACCCCTTGAAGGTGGTCCTTCATTTTCGGCGAGTCGTCACACATTGATATATAAATATGACATCAATACCCCCACCTATATTTCCAAGTATGACGCCGTTAGGGCAGTATTATGTGCGTCAAGCGGGCGGCGGAGGACGGGAACGCGGTGACTCAGTCATCGGCCCAATTTATTCCGTCCCACTATTCGTTCAGCGCGGACACGGTATCGGCAGTTTTCTCCGCGGTTTATGGAGGACCGTGCGACCTGTACTCTGGAGCAATTCCAAGTCCCTCAGACGCGAAGCGTTACGCACCGGCGGAAAAATTATGACTGATATAGCCGACAATCCTGCACAGACAGGGGTTCGTGACATCCTATAGAAACACGTGTCAGAATCGACGCCAAATATTATTAAAAAATTACGCGGCGGTGGTGGTGTACGGAAAAGAAAGAGAGCATCTTCCCGCAAACCGCATAAGCAGAAGACCAAGAAAGCTAGAATCACGAAACGAAAATCTTCTTCTAAACGCAAGGCCTCCAGAACCGTGAGACGAAATCCTTTTTCTTCTAAGACTATAAAAAGAGACTTATTCTCGTGATTCGCATCAGTCGCTACCCGTTCATGTCTGGAGACGTTGAGTTTGTAACTACCGAGTTCGATATTTTCGCGCATAAGCCGGTGCAGACAACAATCCTAGAGACGAATGCGGTCCACTATAAGCCGATTGCAACGGTGGATCAGAATGATCTCGAATTTTTGATACCCGCCCATAATGAGACTTACATTGATCTTCACATTAAACTCTATGTTAAAGGCAAAATATTCGGCGCGGACGGGAAAGATCTTGACGCTACAGTTTTTACCGCGGGAACTAATAATTTCATCTATTCTCTGTTCAGTCAGTGTATCATCTCACTCAACGGAATGAACATCACGCCGGCCTCAGAACTGTGCCACTACCGCACATATCTGTAGACCCTCTTGACTTACGGCTCTGACGCAGCCAACTCGCATCTTACAAATGCGTACTGGTATTTGGACGAAGGAGGGGACGTTTTAGCGGGTGATCCGACAGCCGTTGACATAAAAAACAAAGGCTTTGTCAAGAGATGGGATCGGCAAAAACAGTGCAACGTATCAGAGTTATACGGTCGTTTACACAGTGACATTTGCAAGGATCCGAAATTTCTGCTTTCGGGTGTCCGTCTACAAATAAAATTGACCAAGGCCAAGGATGATTTTTACCTTATGAACGCAAATACCAATACAAAAGCAACTTTTAAATTTCTCGACGCGGAGCTGATTGTGCGACGCATCCGACTCAGCGCGAAAATCTCCCTCGCCCATAATGAGGCTCTAAACAAAGGATTCTTTGCCAGATAAAACTTGACGAGAGTCGGACTCAAGACTTGCACGTTTTCCAACGGCCTTCGAGCATTATCGATCAATAATGCGGTGTTGGGTTGCTCCCGAAACATCTGCTATTTACCATGGTAAAGAACACGGACTTTCTCGGTTCGAGAAATACGAATCCGTATAATGTCCGCCATTACGATCGAACCAACTTAACCATGTATGTGAACGGTAGACAAGTTCCTAGCGAGAGCCTGTCTCTGAATATTGGTCACGAGAAAACGTCCGTCAAAGGGTTCGCGACACTGTTCGAAGGCTCGAGCATTCACCACTCGAACTCGGGACTCCAGATAATGCACGATATGTATATAACGGTTTCGTCATGGTATTGTATGATCTTACGCCAGATCTGGCAAAATCGGAAGCGCATGCGTCAGCCCCTACAAGTGGTGATATCAGGATCGATCTGAAATTTGACACAGCACTACCTGAGGCTACCACCTGTTTATTGTATCTAGAGTATGACAATTCGATACGAATAGATCTATATCGCAATGTATCGAGTCTTCTCATGATGGAGACCGTCCAGATTCAGCACGCCGTACAGGATGTTAATTCTTTTCTCGGGGTTTATGCTTCAGATCTCCTACCACGCTCGATCGTGCAAATTGGCACGGTTATAGTTAACACAGACCCTCACACACACAGAAAGGCTCACACTGGCACACTCATTTCCAATCCCGGTCCTCAAGCTGTTACTTTTTCGATTCCTTTGACCGCGATCCACATATTTCCTTGATCCTAGATTTCGTACGACGTAATTGTACAGTCTGGCAATACAACAGAACGCATCTCCAAGGACCTACCACTACAATCTGCGGCGAATATTGCTGCCTTTTCGCTCTATACACCGATAGGGGATACACCCCGCAGCATTTTGTGGGGCTGTTTACTGCTGACAACGCGGACTGACAGATCCATCAGCTATTCCGCTCGGAATTTGGCCGTACACGGTGCAAACATCGTGCAGAAGGAGGGCAATGTTGTACCAGCCGTTATAAAAGGCAAGTCGTTAAACTTAATTGTTTCATTCTGCATATGACTGTGCTCAAAGATGGAACGTATGATAGATTTTGAGGTCCTGCATGGTGAGCAGAACGAGGAGGTCGTCAAAGAAGTCTCCGTTGCGGCCGAAAATGTCATAGAGAAATTTCATTTCTAATCCCCGTACCCTATGTCAGCTCACGGCTATGATGAAAATGGACTTTCATGGGATGACGGAAAGCTCGACTATGCCAAGCTTTATGACACCATACGTGAGGCCGTTTCAGGATATGCGCATCTGTACGCGTATGGCACCATAAAGACCAAATTCCTCTCAAACTTGCTGGGGCAACCTATTCGAAATCTGGAGGATTTTAAATGTCCCCCGCCCCACGGCCTCAAGGCGCAATTCAGTTGCAGTATCCCGTGCCACAAGATTTATCTAAACTACCGATGCGCAACTGGAAACGCGCATACACTATTCAAATGGCTTATGCATCACCTTCAATCCCGCAATTATATCAACTGTCCACCCGACTTTACACGCCATACCGCCTTGTTTAATGCCTCTGTATCACGTTTGTAATGACGGCTTTTTTCTGCTTTTGTATAAAACGGCTCTAACACCTATCTACCTATCTGTCTGCATCGCTTTGTCAGCAAGAAAGCGTCTACGGCTACCCCTACTGGGACCGTCGCTCTCCCTAATTGAGGAAGACGAAGGTGGGCCTGACCCAAAGCGTGTCCGAGCGCTCGAACTCAACACGTGCCTGGAAGCCGTCGCCACAACGCTCGATACCAATAGAGCCCTGCTAAGCCGCGTCTTCTTCATCGCGGAGGACAAGTCCAAATATGTGTCTGTGGGCTACTATCCTACCCGTGATTATCAGCCGCTCGCAGAATTCGGAGTCGCCAAAAAGTTGCCTCTGCTCCTCAACGTTCAACAGCTGCGAACTATGGCCGAAAATATTACGGCCCTGTGTGACGCTCTGTATACAAACGAGTATTATATGAAGAAGGATGGAGACTTTAGAATGAACACGACTGGCAGTTACAGGGTTGCCAGAGTGTATCTCGGTAAACAATACAGGACATTTAAGTTCGAGGAGTTGCGAAATCTAGCCTGCATAATGTATATGATTCAGAACCAGATGACGTTGTACATTGCTGCCATGACTGATGTAATTGCCTATATAGATACCTCTCACAGCTCTACTACATATGTGGAGCCACACTCTAATGCTAACAAATCTATTAATTATTATCAACTGTTCGAAGAACTCAAGTCTGTATTCTGAATACGTGTTGTACTTGTCTAAACATGCTCGTCATCCATGGTCTGTACTTTTTTCTGATGCAATAAATTACACCCACTTAAAAACTGAACACACACGTGTAGTCGTTATTTCATTTTCCTATTACTAGAGGTCTCTACTTTCTAATCTAATTCCAGTATAAAGGGGATGGTAAGCGTGTGTATAGACATCATTTCTCATATGTGCACCGACATGGACGGCAGCGACGACAAATCACAACGCGAGTGCTTTATCTCGTTGGGGGATTCGGATATCTCGCTCTAGACTTCGCCTCCTTCGTAGATTTTCTTCACACAAGAGTTGGACCATACATTACCCTACAACCGCAGCAACAGTCCAACCACGAACCCAGGATCATTCGTAGATATACCGCCGGATCCAGCCTCTCGCTTTCCCGCGAGGGATCGACCCTACTACAACAGACTCTCATTAGTGCCGGCACAACAACAAGCTATCCGTCGTTGTCGAGGACCCAGGCATCCCGAATATGCAACGTTAGCTAGACGCACACGCACCTTCTACGACAGACAATGGGCTGCCGAATGAAAGCCTGCAGCGGAATTTATAGCGGCCGCGGGCTTTTTCTACGACGTAAGTCTAATTTTTTTGGGAAGTTTTAAACTATCGAAATAATTCCCCTAGCTAAATTGTTTAATCTCTCTCATTCCAGGGTGGAGCGATGCATGTATTTGCTTCATATTGTAATGGGTCATTATTAGATTGGCATCCCAATGACATACCTTGGATCGAGCACGCCCGTTACTTTCCTTACTGCGCTTATATCGGATTCGTCAAGGGACACGCGTTCATTTGCGACCAACATCCCGAATATCGTACCGAGATAGACTAACTTTTTACACTGTCACTGACATGCAGAGTATTATTAATAATAACAGCTGCCGCTGCTCACTCACCGAGGTTGTTGGATCCACGAACAGCAACGGCAACAGCAAACAGCAACGCAACAGCAAACAGCAAACAGCAACAGAAGGCGATGATCTCGACTATAGCAACAGAAGGCGCTGTACTGCTTGAAAATACAAACTCTCTTAAAGTCTGAACGTTCACATACAATATATTAATACTAACAACAGTTGTTCACTTACCGCGTAAATAATAGATGACGAACGGCACAGAAACAGCAGGCGATGTAGGGCACAACAACAGCAGGCGATGTTCTGCTTGAAAATAGAAACTCTCTTAATTCAATTTTCAAATTTGAACACATCGTGCAAGAACAGTATAGCATTTCCGAAATTTTTGAATTCATGCAGCCGTGTAGGAACAGACTAACTGTACTTTTCAAATTTCAAAATTTATTCGAGAATAGACTATCATTATTCTGTTGCACACTCACCACTTGAATGTTGATCTTTGTGTTGAGGATGACAAAGACGAGAGCTTCAGAACTTCTAGTAACAGAGTGCTAATGCAAAACGTCTTTCGAGCGAATAACGAAAACTTTTTATATCATACAAAATGCTTATTCTGCTAAACCTTGAGGCTGTGCGTCGTCGTCCTTCAAAAATCTAATGATTTGAGCGTTGCTATGCTAGAGTCCGCAAAGCAACATGGCTGTTGCTAAGCGCTAGTCAGTATAACACACTCCACCTTTCGCTCTCCCTAACTTATAACATCAGCTTCTCCTCGCGTGTAGGTTTGTCCAATTCCTATGCCTCACCCGACGGCTACATATGTAGTCGAGCATAGCAACATATTACAATTATGAGTGTTGTGAGCATATATAAACGCTAAACTCACACACATATAGACATAGTCAGCATCCTGCAAACGACGCCCAAAATTCGCGGGGACCATGTCTCTGCTGCAAGCCGTGGAAGATCACCTGGGATCCATAGACACATGGCCTTCGTATATTATACGATATCTATTCGTCGACACACCTACACCACAGGTTGTGGAGGAGCTGACTGCATTCTTTATTGGCAAAGGTGTACCTAAGGCATTGGCTTACCGGCTGTATCACGCATGCAATCCCACAACAAAGAATGAGCTCGTGCGTGAACTATTCTACTTGAGGTATATCATATGGCAGACATCCAAGACAGTTCGACGCATGTCCAGGTATTATGTGTGTATGCAGAAACATGTGTATCTCCACGTTCCCTACTCTACGCAGCACCTAACCTATAGAGAAATTGCTAAACCTGTAACCGGCAAGCCTGCCCCAACCTTAGGCATCGACAACACCTTTACGCCAAAACTGATAAGGATCATATTGGAACGAGTACGTCAGGTGCAGATGTAAAGAACTCTGTTAATAAACCTCTATATACAGGTTATTCTTTCACGTGTCTTTATTTCACGAACCTATCCTTGACATTGACAACACGTACACCCCTTTACTGATAAGAAGCATGCTGCAACGCGTACGTGAGGAGAAGCTGTAAAATCTCTATCTACATGTTCCTGTTACATATGTTTTTTATTGCACAACCTTCCATATCTCCTTCTATGAATAATGCCAACACGTACATCCCCAGGAACAGCTGTAAACGTTAATTTTTAATAAAAACTCTACATATGTACCCGCGCCGTCCATGTCCCACGCTTCTCGCGTTGGGCGGATCACTACGTCGCACCACTCATCACCGTTCAGCTAGCCTACTCTTTACTCACAATCAACATATTCAGTCAAACGATATATAACTGCATCGTAACAATGGCAGAGGATCAACTTATATATGAATAATAATAAACAAAACACATACATATCAATACTTACAAAAGTCTAAACACATCCTTCGTTCATCCGCGATCCCCCACAACCATCACCGATATATATATATATATATATATATATATATATATATATCATTCATCCGCGATCATATTCAAAATTTCCCCGCACATATTTAAATCTTACATTTCAAATATCCCGCTCCATCATAGAAACTCTATGCTATAGTTCCTCATTTCCTTGAACAGATGGCAATACTTGTACCTCCTATCTTTCCTCAACAGATGGCGTTACCGTCGCTTCCCCTACTCACTTCCCCTAGCCACACACAAACCTTTTTCACACTCCGCCGAACCAACACGGTTGCCAGTCTCGCAGAGACTCGGCTGGGGCAGCGCACGCGCAGCCCTCTCTTTTTTGGGGAGAGGCCCGACCTAAAATACATACGGCGGGCCTTTCTAATCCCCTGCCCCCCCGCCCAAAAATACATACGGCGGGGGGCCTTTCCACTTCCCCTATATCCCCCACATTCCCACTATACCAATCCTCACGGCGGCTGTGGCTATAGCCCGCGACACGGACTCTTTAAGCCCGCCGACGTTTCGGCGTTCGACCACCTCTTCCAACCCCTTCTTCACGAAGGGTAAGTATAAAGGTAGACTGAACCTAAGGGCCTAACTACACATGAAGCTAAAGAACGAGTTAGTCCAAGGTGGGCTAGGGCCAGCCCCTTACTAGTTAGCATAAAACCTATCTAACCTTCGTCCGTCCTTTGTAACCTTTGCCCGTCGGCAATCGCGCACCGCCACGACTGCAGCGACACACGTGTTGGCAGGCGGCTGATCGTGCCCGCTGATCAGCAATGTACCGACTTCAGTTACTGCTAAAAAAGAATATTTATCTGAAATCACTTTTACACGACACACATTGCTATCTCGAATTTATGCTCTTCAAATGCCATACGATAAAAGAACAAAGCCAAGTTCCTCTCTTAGCAGGAATCAAGCTTTTATGTCCATAGATAATAAAACCAGAGTTAGTAAGTAAATGCTAATCCATGGCAACGCGCCTATATGTGCTGCCATCCATTGACATGAGGCACTTGTGACATAGGCACACAGCGCCTCAACCGGTAATGCTGAGTATTATGCGTATTAAACCAGATAACACAATCGATTGATGCACGCGGTGGCGCAGATGGTTTAGGCATTGCTCTAAAAGCCGGAAATTCGCGCGTTCGATTCCCGATGGTGTCATCGAAATTATTCATTGATGTAATCCTTCTGGCTGCACTATGGCCCTGAGGTTGACTCAACCTCTAACAGAAATGAGTACCAGAAATATTTCGTGGGCCGTAAAGGTGGCCGGTGCGTAAGGCTGACAACCATACCAACTTCATGTGCCGATTGTCTTAAAGTCTGAGAGGCTTAACCTCCTGGAAACCTCACCGCCTGTCCTGGCCTGTAATGAGATTTTTGTTTTAAATAACACCATCCATTACTATTCCTGTAATTCTACAGACAAAGATTTCTTCTAGTCGATAACACACCTCCATTTCCGTGTATACTGCACACTTTATAACACGTAGAAATTACAAAATTAAATAAAACTTGCGCATCATTTTACATGACGAATTGGGATCTCATTTCTTCTACATTGCAAAATATATACAGACAGTGGTCTGTGTACATTCATCATTGGCGAGGGTTTAAATAGCGCTGGCAATATATTTGTGCCGCCGGCAAATTAAAAGCTCCTTCTTTCGTTAGGTTATAATCAATCGAAAATCAGGGTTATTTTAAGTAGCTAATAACGTTCCTTATCTTTTGTATCTGGGGCTTTCATTCAAGACACTACCCGGATACTGAAAACTGTGCACATATAACACATGCGCTATGAACAGTCAGAAGTTTGCGAGCGATCAATAAAGAAGGGCACTTTACTTGGAGGACAAAGTGCCTTTTGGTCTCTATCACGGCTTGCATTCGGGGATTTTTCCGTGTACTCTAAACGTGACATTATGTGAGTATATATATACACATATATACACACATATGTGGGCCGGGTAGCGTAGTCGGTATAGCGACTAGCTACCGGCTGGACGGTCCGGGAATCGAATTCCAATGGGAAACGAGTTTATCCTTACCTGTCTAGACCGGCCCTGGGGCCCAACCAGTCTCCTGTACAATGGGTACCGCGTCTTTTCCGGGTGTATAGAACGGCCGGAGCGTAACGCTGACCCCTCACCCCTTCTAGTGACTTTGGTCATGAAAGAGTAGAGCTATACCTCTACTCCCCCACAGGCCGTACGACCTGTACAGAACCTCAGTGCCTCTACAATGGTGCACTTTATATATAAACACGTAGAAGAATATATCACCACTCATTCTTAACTTTGTATTAGGTGAAATTTAGTGGCCAGCTTCACGCTCCGTCCTGTTTACTGAAGGACAGGTTCTGGTCTGAACGCCGTAAGTGTGAAGTTGTGTTGTTTGTTTCACGCTCCGCTCTGTAGTACACGTTGGCGAATTTTCTCTTGGTGCCTGCAGATAGGAATTAATTTTACAGAAAAGACATTAGAAATATCGCTTCTGTGCGGGAAACGTGTATTTCAAATGGCACACCTGCATTTAGGATTTGTGAATAATAAAATTATTCTACTGTGCACTCAGCTCGAGTTTAAATACTCTCAACTGCCACAGAGTGAGCTAGCAGGTGTTGCCACTGTGTTCTACATGCCAGCTCGTATATCATGTGACCGGCAACAAGACAGTAAAGTAGCCCGTTCGTCAGCTCGTGGTGGCGATATCAGGGTAAGCGAGTAATTAGATAGTACTGTAGTTGCTACGGGTCACTTTCACTTACCGCTTGCACAAGCGGCTCGTAAACTATCCCCGTGAGAACAAGTCTTCACAAATCCTTGATTGTAATCGCAGCCAGTTACTAAGCGTTCATGTCGAAAGTATGACATCATGTATAGTTGGCACCGGAATATTTTCGTTAGTAAAAATGCACAAAGGGCGCATAATTAAACAGCAGAAGCTAGAATGTCAAAAACACAACTATACTACGTTATATATATATATATATATATATATATATATTGTGACAGATATGGCCTTTGGGTAAAAACTTGCAATATTTATTAACCCTACCGACAAAAAAATTAATCAGGTATCAAGAGACAGCGCTTTACCAAAAGTCTAAAAATTAATTTCTCGCAAATAAGTCTGTTCTTATTCTTCTTGTTCGGTCCTGGCGCCACTCGAAGTCAGTATCTCGCCCCAGATGCGCTACTCCTTTCCTCCCACACTGTCTTTGTCTCGCTAAGCCACAGCTGTGCACAGTAGAAGCTGTGAGTAAGCGGCTTTGCAGTCTCCAGCGCTGCAAGGGTTTTCCGACTCGTTACACTGCTCTCTTCTCAAGGCTACTCGTCCCGAGTAGCCCCCAGGTATGGCGCCAGTCTGTCCAGATAGACGGCCATCATTTTTGCCCTGGGATGCCTCTGAATCCGGTATATAAAGTCATTGATCCGGGTGATAATGTTTTAGGGACCCTCCCATCAAGTCTGCAGCTTGGGTCACTTTCCTGTCTTCCGGGTAGGATGGTACAACCACACTCTATCCCCTTCTTGATAAACATCCGAGTTGGCCAGCTGGTCATAGCGTGCCTTCATTCGGTCGCTGGCTATTTTCAGGTGTTGTCGGGCGAAGTGGTGGATGTCGTGTAGTCGTTCAACAAGATCGGCTGTGTAATCCGTCGTTGACTGTTCCTTGTGTGTGGTGCCCCGATCATCATATCTGCCAGGCAGGCGAATCTCCCTCCCGAACACCATGCTGGCAGGTGTTACTCCGGTGGTTTCGTGGGTTGATGACCGGTAGGCCAGCAGGAAGATGGGTAGCCTCTCATCCCAGTCCCATCGGTGGGTCGAAACAACCTTCCTCAGGTGCTCCTCGATAGTCTTCACGTATCGTTCCACCTTTCCATCTGACTGGGGTGTAGGGGTGTTGTTCTAGTTTTGTTCACCCCCAGTCGCTCCAGGACCTCCTGCAACAACCTGGATTTGAAGTTGCCGCCCTGGTCGCTGTGCAGCTCTATCGGGACACGGAAGCGGCAGAAAAAGTGGGTCACCAGGTTGTCTGCCACTGTCGATGCCTCTTGGTTTGGGATGGCGTATACTTCGGGCCACTTCGTGAAGTAATCCATGGCGACCAAGAGATATCTGTTTTCCCGGTCGCTCTCCGTGTAAGGCCCAGCAATGTCGATTGCAATTCTCTCGAAAGGAGCCCCGACGTTATACTGCTACATCAGGCCCCGACTTCTGGTTCTAGGACCTCGGCTGGTGGGACAGGTGTCACACTGTTAACACCACCTTTCCAAGTCGCCACTTAAGTGCAACCAATAGTAGGGTTGCCGGACCTTGTCAATTGTTTCGTTAACCCCAAGACGTCCTCCGGATGTACCTCCGCGCATCTCCGCAAAGACTTCCTTCACCTTGCTGTGGGGGATGACTACCTGGGCCGTCTTCTTCTTTCCGTCGGTCGACTCCCAGTGACGTACCAGCACGCCGTTCCTCAATACAAGTGACTTCCACTGGGCCCAATAGCTCTTGTAGATTGGGCCCGGTCACTGATGTCCTATTTTGGGCGTCGTCCAGCCTCCAACTCGCGCATCAGTGGCCGAATGAGATCGCCTGCCAACTGCTCCCTCCTCAGAGCTTGTTGATCTCAGGTATCAGCAGCCGCAGTAGCTACTATCCGTACCGTTTGGTCGTCCGTCCCTTTCACCTTTCGGCAGTGGGAACACTCCTTGGTGCATGGGCGCCTGGAAAAGGCGTCTGCGTTGGTGTGTCTGATGCCTTGACGGTGTTGGGATGTGAAACTGTATTCCTGCAGACGCTGAACCCATCGGGCTGTCTGTACCTCCAAATTTTTAAAGCCCAACAGCCATGTCAAGGCAGAGTGGTCGGTTCGCTAGTGGAACTCCTGTCCATACAGATACTTGTGAAAATTCTCTAGTGTCTTCACAATGGCCAACAACTCTCTACGGGTCACACAGTAATTCCTCTCGGCCTTGGACAGAGTTTTGCTGAAGTAGGCGTTTACCGCCATCTTGTACTTGGGACAGTACGCCACCAATTCCCACGTTGCTGGCGTCGGTGTCGACGATGAATTTCTCCCCTGGTCGCGGGTGGCCCAGCACAGGTGGCGTACACAATGCGTCTTGCAGCGCTTGAAGGGCGGTCTCTGCTTCTGTGGCCTACTCGAAGGTCCGTTTCTCTTCAGTCAGTTTGGACAGAGGATTAGCTATCTCCGCGAATCCGGAGATGAACCTCCTGTAGTACGTACAGAGGCCCAAGAAACTCCTCAGCTGTTGTTTATCATTTGGTCTTGGCCAGCTCTTTATAGATTCCAGCTTCTCGGGGTCCGTGGTTACTCCTGACGATGAAACGATGTGACCCAGGTATCGCACTTCCTTACGGAAAAGGTGGCACTTCTTAGGATTTAATTTCAGGTGGGCTTCTCGCAGCCTTTGGAACACCTTCTGCAGGTTGTCGAGCTGCTCTTGAAACGTGCGGCCGATGACAATGACGTCATCCAGGTACACTAGGCAGGCCTTGTAAGTCAAACCTCTCAGGACGGACTCCATTAGTCGCTCGAATGTTGCTGGAGAGTTACATAGTCCAAAGGGCATAACCGTGAATTGCCACAGCCCCTGTCCTGTGGAAAATGCCGTTTTCCCTTTATATTCCGGATGAAGCGCCACCTGCTAGTATCCGCTCTTCAGGTCTAGTGTGGAGAACCACTTTGCTCCAGCTAGCGTGTCCAGGGTGTCGTCGATCCTTGGTAACGGAAACCAGTTCTTTTTTGTGTTGTCGTTCAATCTTCGGTAGTCGAAGCAGAAGCAAAGGTTGCCGTCTTTCTTCCGGACAAGCACCACAGGCGATGACCAAGGACTGTCTGTCTCCTCAATCACTCCTTTACTATTCAGTCCTCCAGCATACCATTTACCTCTGCTTGCTTCGCTAAAGGGAATCTGCGCGGTGGCTGGCGAATGGGCCGGTCGTTGCCGGTATCGATCCTGTGGTACGCTTTCTCTGTGCTTCCGTGGTCACCGTTCTTTGTTTCAAAGACATCTTGATAATCGGCAATGAGCTCTTCCAATGCCTGGGCTTCTCTGATGTTCAGGTTTGGTTTGGCTCCAACTATCACTTCTCTCAATTGTTTGCAGAGACTCCGCTTCCGTCGTGGTTAGGGCTTCTGGTCATCGATGGTTGCGGCCCACACGCCTGGCTGTCCATGTCCTATAGTGGTCCTGTCACTTAGCACCTGGTCCTGGCTAGTCACATTCATGATGCGGACAGGTACTCTCGGCCTGGCTCGGACTAACGTCCTGGCTATAAGCACTCCGTCTCGGGAACACTTTTGGCTTGGTTCGATGAGGACGTTGGTTGCCCCCAGAGGTGCCTCTAATCTTTGCCATTACCACCCACTCACATCGAGCTGGAATCACTTCGTCGCCGACCAGGGAGAGCCTGGCAAATTTTGGTTAGGCGCCAGGTCCCCATAGTGTAACTTCCTCCTGACCCAGTCGTAGCAGATGGCGTCATAGGTCCACAGACGCATCGTAAGTCCGCAGAACATCTAACCCCACGATGAACTCGTCCGTAAACTCGGCGACGAACACCCAGATCTTCAGGGCCCGCTGTCCCAGAGTCAGCTCGACGAGGGCTTCCTTCAGCACAGGGATGGTCTGTCCAGAGGCCGTCTGCAAGACTCAGGCTCTACTTGGCTTCCTCTCGGGTTTTCCGGCTACTATGTCGGGTCCGGCGATGGTTACGGAGGAGCCGCTGTCGACGGCCACCCGACATGGCTTTCCTTGGATCAATCCCTCAGCGATCAGGCTATCATGGGTCCCCTGACCGAGAATGTTAAGCGTAATCCGAGGGTTTGAGGGTTGTGTTGCCGGTGGGCCCCTCTTGTCACCGGCATTTACTCGTTTCCCGAGCCCTGGTTATCACGCGGCCCCCGCCTGCAGTCTCTGCGCAGGTGACCGGCGGATCCGCACTGCCAGCATACGGGTCGCTCATCTCGTCGGCGATCAGGTGGCTGACTTGCCATATCAGGCGCATCGGTCAACTCCCGCAGTCTTGCTGGGGGCCCTGCTGCCGCTTTAGCTGCCTCCAATTTTAAAGCCTGATTTAAGGCCTAATTCAGGGTCCAGTCTCCTCCCATTAAGAGGTCCTGCTTCAACTACCTGTCCCGTATACCGTTGATGAAAGAGTGGGCGGCTTCTGTTTGAATAAAGGCAACAGGAAGACCGACAAGGGCTCGATGTGCCAGCTGCTTTACGGCTGTTGCGAACTCCTGCAACGTCTCGCTGCTCGCCTGCACCCTGGCCGTAAGTTGCGACCGGTAAGCCGCCGCTAACTGGTGGTCAACAAAACGGCCCTGAATTGCCCCAACGATGTCCTCATACTTCGCCTCGGCCGGTACGGTGTGGACGATGTCAGCCGCCTTTCCTTGTAACACACTTAAAAGATGCGCGGCTTTCTCATTTGACGTCCAATTATTTTGGACTGCCGCAGCCTCAAACTGTCGGTGGAACACTGCCCAGGATGTTGCACCGTCGAATTTCAGTGGTTTTACTGTAGTGGAGTTTGCCCCTGGACCGCCGCCACCCGCACGTCGGGATCGAACTTCTACCGCTGCTAATTGGGCCTCGAGTTCCCTCCGTGTGGCCTCGATGCCTTCTCGTAGGTGCCGGGTCTGTTGTTCCATTATGGGGGTCACCTATTTTTGTTGCCTCTCAAACCTTTTTTCCATTTCGGCCTGGCCTTAATTTATCTTTGACTCCAGCAAACTGACTTCGCTCCGGAGGTCATTCATCTCTGTCTTCAACCCTTCTGTAATACTGCTCATGCAGTTGCCCACCTTATCTTTAATAATGCTACCCATGTCACTTCTCAGTGCCTCCTGTCCGGTACCGAGGGCACATATGTCCGTCTTCAATTCTGCAGTGATGGTACATATTTCACTTTTCAGTTCCCTGAACTGGTTCGTTATTAATTGTAGTGTCGCATCCATCTTGGATTAGAAATACTTAAATCCCACTTCTGACACGAATTGTAACAGGTATGGCCTTTGGGTAAACACTTGCAATACTTATTAACTCTACAGAAAAAAAAATTAATCAGATATGAAGAGAGCGCTTTACCAGAAGTCTAAGAATTAATTTCTCGCAAATAAGTCAGTTCTTATTCGGCCACTTCTTCTTGTTCGGCCCTAGCGCCACTCGAACTCAGTATCTCGCCCCAGCTGCACTACTTTCCGCCTTCGCTCTATCACTGTATCACTAGACCACACACAAGACACACTCTCGCTCGCCACACCACACACACTGTCGCTCGCCGCCGCCAGTGCCCCTCCGTTCCGCCTTCGCTCTTTCGTGTCGCTGGACCACCCACACTGTCTTTGTCTCTCTAAGCCACAGCTGTGCACAGTAGAAGCTGTGAGTAAGCGGCTTTGCGGGTTCCAGCGCTGTAAGGGGTTGCCGAATCGTTACAATATATATATATGTATATATATATATATAGCGGATAATGGTAACCGCTAACCAACTACATGTTTCGGCCTCTAACAGGTCATCATCAGGTTGTACATTTAAAGAAAAGGGCTGAGGGCTGTACAATGTACAATGTGACTTCTATTTGATGAGATCTCGTTCATCGTATCATATGTATATGATACGATGAACGAGATCTCGTCATCAGACAGAAGCCATATTGTATATTGTACAGCCCTCAGCCCTTTTCTTTAAATGTACAACCTGATGATGGCCTGTTAGAGGCTGATATATGTAGTTAGTAAGCGGTTACCACCATCCGCTATATATAATATAGCATAGTTGTGTTTTTTACTTTCTAGCGTCTGCTGTTTCATTTTGTGATTTGACTAACACAACGTGGATGTCGCACCTCAATGTACTAAGGGCCGGTTCCTTTCAGGCACGTTCGCAAAACTGCGAAAAGCGACAATCTGTTTATGTCTGTCCGTCTGCCCGTCCGTCCGCCTGTTTGTTTGTCCGCAAGGAACAACTCGACTTTCACTGGACGGATTTTCATGAAATTTGCTATATAAGTACTTTTTGGAAACCTACTGAGAAAATTCAAGTTTCATTAAAATCGGACGAGAATAACTGGTACTGTGCTTGTAGACCGATATACGTTTTGATCACACCTCGCTTATTTCTTCGTAAGGTTAGAAATGTTTCAGACTAAAGCTGTAGAGAAAATCAAAACACAAGTTTTACTTGTTATAGCTCCAGATATTGGCAAGTAATTTCTGAATTTATCAGCCGAGTGTTAGCTTGATATTCAGATATTCTGTGACAATCGTGGGTTGCCAACCACTAACAGAAAACACCCACTGCAGAGCAGAAAAACACTTTATTTGTTGTGCAAATGAAAATGCTACATCCGTCAGACGCTATTCTGATGAGTCTTTACTCAATAAGAACCCATACAAAAGTGTCTGTTGTGTGTGATGGAAAACTAAAATAAACAGTATCTTATTCGAGCCCTCCTTTTCATGGTACAGGATTGCAGTCATTTCATAGGCGTATAAAAAACCGAGCAGGTGGGTTTTGTCTTGAAGAAGAGGTAACCAAATTATGATTTTGGGAAACCGAAACTGGCCGGACTGCATCCAAATTTAAATTGTATTTTGACCATTAAAATGATTTTAAGAGGCTGGGGGAAGGAACACTGTACTGTAAACAGTGGAGTCGCCATGACAGGTGTTCAGTAACATTTTCCCGAAAATCGTGCCTTTTATGAGATAATGTAAAAATTTGTTGCACAACCCGACAGGACATAGATGTAAATATGGCGCATGCGCATTGCATGCTGGATAAATAAGGTTATACACACAAAAAATGTGTAATCCTTATTACTTTTCCACAGCAACAATACATATATGAACGCGTCTCAATTTTACGTTATACGAACATTGCTAATCTTGTTCATTTTAACAATACGTCAAAGAAATAATTTTGTGGTATGTAAATATTTTTTTCTTGAATTTCATACATTTTTAAATTATTTTTAATTCCGAAAAATTTCCTTATTCTTTTGAAGCTTCATTTTATAATACACATCAGGCTTACTATTTCTGCAGGTTGACTGAGCTTGTTTTCACTGAGATATGGCTCTGTTTTGCTATGCTCGGTTTGGGGCACTTGACGAACAATTTTGTCACGCAAATCCTTGTAGCGTTTATACTAAGCCAAGGCTAGAATTACTAATGAGGGATGTTTATTTTCACTTCGTGTTTTTTTGTGATATGCAGCTCTGTGAAGACAGATCGACGATTGGAGTTAAAATGAACTAAAGTCCACCTTTCTTTGGCGTTAAAAAATGTATGAAAATGATTTGCAATGACGTCTTAAATACCTTAAGCTGAAATATATTCCACAGTTTTTTTATTTTGAGGATTTCTGTGTGTTTCCTGGTCATTCATTTATGTTTGTAAGCATGTTATTAGTTGATTACGTGTTTGATTCAGTTTGCGACTGTCTTGAGCTGACTAGTCCATTCTACTGACGATAAGAAATGACGCATCGGCCAGACAAAGAACCAATGAATGTTTGAATGTCATTTGTGCGGTCACTCAGTATACCTAACACGAGGATTTAACCGACCGCAAATTCTAAGAAAGAGACAATCAGCAGAAAAAGGGGGAATTTTATTTCGGGTATTTCGGCAGTAAGAATACATGTTGATTTTCTAAAGGGCTCTCCAAGAAATTTGTTTTATTTACTAGGAAATTATATTCTAATTTACTACTTCTAGATCAAACAATATCCAGTTTCCTTTTAACACTTGCACCAAAATTTAAGTGGCCGTCTCAGAGAATATCATTCCCCAGGCGCGACCAGAACGGCTTAGAAACCCGATGTATAAAGGCCAACTTACACCTTTCGTAGGGAATGCGACGAAGATGGGTTAGAAATTTTCAAGAAAATCTTCGAACGGAAGTCTCGATATGGATGAAAATGTACTGCGGTCCCAAGTTAGCCCCACCCATTATTGACCGAAGTCGAATAAACCCAGCACATGTGGGGAAACTTCGATATGTATGGAGTTGCGGGGAAATCCCTCGAATGGATGTCAAAATACAGACGGTAAGGTATTTTGTTCACCAATAAAGCAAATGTCATTATTCAAATCTTTGGAATGGAAGCCGAGAAACATTCAACAAAGTACTCTTGTATATTGCGCCGTATTATATTGGTCATCTGTGCTTTGTCTGGTCTACCAAATTTTTCCACATTACGTCAAAAACGGCACGAAATTAGTGACGAAATTTATTGAACACAAAATGCCTTTCTGTTTTCTCTACAGCTTTCGTCCTAAACACTTCTCATTCCAGGAAGTACAGAATGAGATATGATCGCAGACATGAAAAGGTATTCATGTAAAGTACCAGATATTCTTGTGAGCTTTCATAAAACTTGGATTTTGTCTAGAGATTTTAAAAAATTTTCAAATACAATATTTCACAAAATTCCGTCAAGTATGAACCGAGTTGTTCCACACGGACTGACAGACATGACGCAGCTAATATTTTTTTTCGGAATTTTGTGAACTTACCTAGAAAGCGGTCAGTGTGTGTGTGTCTTAATACTGACATCAACTAATGTGTCGGCATAAGTATAAGGAGACAGAATTTTTAAGATATTTGCGGTATCACAGTAGTGCAAATAAAATTTGTAATAGCAGCATACGACAAGTGCAAACTTTGGGGATTGCAGGTGTATGGTTCTTAGTAAGATCTGTTATACGGAACAGTATATTACGAATCTGGTGCGTGTCTAATGGCAACAAATTGTAGTGCAGAGGACAAAATTACAAACACTTTTGAGTTGAATTCTCACACCAATGGAGACCCAATGGCATAGTCCTGTATCGAATTTCTCTACCTACTTCCATAATCGTTCTGCCTTATTACGACAGGTTTTAAATGCTTTTAATATGTTTCCTTTGTCGTCTTTAATTCATTTCTACTTCTTCCTTCCTTCCTTCGCTTCCTGTATTTGTTGTTTTATTTTCTTTTAATTTCGACGCTTGAAACAATATGTTAATTTTCCTAAATATTTAAATAAGAATTAAGCATTATAATTTGGTTGAAGCACAATGACAGTATACTCGGATATTACACGCCAAAACGCTCGCTCTGTTCCTTTTTGCCAAGTAGGTACCTCCTACATTAAAACCAAATTTCGTGAAGTTTATACTCCGGCTTTCAAGGACAATTTTAATGTCGACATTAGCAGTACGGATGGGAAGATTTATTGAATTTAAATTGTGAGAGAATTGAAAATTATTTTTCGTACCGCTGTCCAAAAATTATTTAAGGGTTCATGATTACTGTACTGATTAAATGGCTGCGCAGTCTAAGGTATGGGTTTTAGGCCACTCGCTGACTAGTATTCCGGGTTTATATCTGTCTCCTGTGTTTATTGTATAGGTAGCGAAATCCGCGACGGGCCGATTCCTCGTCCAGAGGAGTCCTATTATGTGTGTGTGTGTGTGTGTGTGTGTGCGTGTGTGTGTCACTGAGTGTGATCAGTCCAACAATTACCAGGTACACTTACAATGAGTAGGGTCTGACGGAGAAAGAAAAAGAAAGAAAGAAAGAAAGAAAAAAGAAAGAAAGAATTACTGCTTATAACACTGATGTCTGTATTTGAATTACAAGTCGATCGGCATTGCGCAAGGAAACTTTGCAGCTAAATAGAGCGGAAAGGAGAATTCAATTCCGAAATAGTGTAAGGGGCAATTTGAAACTTCCAATGACAAATATCATTACATACTCTGGTATTACCACATATAATTATCATACAATAGCATTACTATTTTCGAAAACACAAGTACGTTAAACCAGGTGAGAATATTGTCATTAAAAATGACCTCCAGTTCCTTCGATAAGAAAATTCGTTTTGGTGCAAAAAGGGCCTATCTATTAACTGCTTCAGAACGCTTCCTTATTGACAATAATGACTGCGGGACAGAGTGTTTATGAGTGGATATACGTACAGCAAACAAGGGAACAAAATCTTCTATTGAAGCGAACACTCCTCCCAGATGTATGATCTGTATTAAGAATTTCTCAATTTCCTTACCGACATCGAATATCTGATACCAAACTTGACGGTCAAATGGGCAGCACGTCTGATTCATATTTTGGAGGCTTGGGGTTGAAACCTCGTCAAGCAGATACATTATCATAGCTCTGAAGAATACGTCAGTTGAGGCCGGTCTGGACAGTCTCCTTCCACACGTTTCCAATAACACAGAGACAGCGTTGTTTAATAAGCCGCTGAATGTCTGCTGCAGCTGCAGTCTTCTGGCATGTGGCTTACTGAGTTGAGCAGACAAATATAAGTGTTACGGAGATATATGCTGTCTCCGTTTTCAGGATTGAATGTTATGCTAAAGAATAAAATGATTTGTCCTAACATTTGACGGGATGATTAGGATTGCATGTGAGTGAAATGACAGGGGATGGTGATAATAGGGGAAATTGGGAGAAGGGTAAAGAAAAGAGTGGGTAAGAGAAAAGAGGAAGAAAAATGTAACGAAATAAAACAAAGGAAACGGTTTAGGCTTATTATGCTGCCCTGAACATACAGACACAACATTCTTACAAAAATTTGTGTCTATCTTCTAAACTGTACAATGTCACATTCAAGATGCCTCGAATCCTCATAAACTCTGTAATAAAAAATTGATTGTCTCACATCTGTGTCTACAAATTTGTCGAATCCGACGGCCGTGCAGTATCAGTCGCTTGTCTGCGATCGCTTGATTACAGGGACCAGGGGTTGTAAGCCTGCTGATTAGATGAATATTTGTCTGTTTTGTATGTATGTGTTGTGTAGGTAGTGGCCTCTGCGATGGGCTGATCACTCGTTTAGAAGAGTGCTAAAGGTTTGTGTGTGTGTGTGTGTCTGAGTTTGTGGGATCTAGAAACCTCAACAGTGAGGCGTTATAGGCCCGTTGTGGGCTACTGCAACTCAGGTACAAAGGAATTGTCTAAAATTTCAAATTTAATATTTCCTAAAAATTTATTAATTAGGCAGACAAATTGTCTTCAGACTTAAACCTTTTCGGTAGCAAGCCTAATTAACAGGAGTTGAGGAAGTACATTACGACAGTTCTGTGCTATTTGTACACATGACGGTATATTAATACAGATGTATTATTTGTACACATGACGGCAGCAGGTAGCTTTTTGACAACTTGACGGACCCTCAGCTCTATAACAAATTGTATTATTACGGCAGTTATAAGTCCTTTTCTCTAGTGTGTATCATAAGACAGCTCAGTCCACTTGACACACTCCCACGTTACTTATTTAACATCCATTTTAATATTCTCCTTCCATTTACGGCTAGATCTTGCATCCAAATTTTCAGACCAAAATTCTCTCTGCGTTCCTCGCACCTACCATTCGCCTTATATTCACCACACATATTTCCTTCCCTGAATTCTTGTTGACGTATGTGTTTGTATATAATTCCTTCCGTATTGCAGCTCAGACCATGAGCAATAATTCACACGTTGTTAGAAGTACCGTTTTTACATAAAGATGTTCAAAACTCTTTATATTCACTCAGTGCTGTCCGCGAACCTGTCAATTCGTAACAATGCTAAAGTGCTACTGCTGATGTATATATTTCGAAGTGAGAGATTTACCTGTAAAAAATGAAAACGCATATGGGAACTGTAAACTATTTTCTCGCTCTTATTTCAGCTGTCTTCATAAATATTAGCGTTATAAATATAACTCTCTTGAGTAAGAGATTGACTGAATAACATAATTATATTTATTGTTTAGTAAACTTACTTGAACAAATGAAGATTCACAGTCTTCACCATAGATCATAGTAATGTTAAGAATCTTAAATAAATGAATTCTAGATTTCTCTGTCCTGTCTGTGATCTGATCACTCTAAATTCATAGCCCTTTTCAAGTTTTTCAAAGGTGGATTGTTCCAGGTTTTATTTTTAAGCCTTGTAGTGAATATTTTAAATTTTAGTATCCATTTTCCTGTTACTACCCTCGTGCTAGATATGTTTTCAGGAGTACATCTGAGCAAATTTATTGTTTTCCTTGTGGCCACTAACGGAGACTAGTTCTGTCTAATGGGTCCAAAAGAATGGGTATCTTCTTGCATGAAGCTGAGCCCGCTTCCGAAATATCGTGCTTTACTTAAAATTCAGACAAAGGCGAAAGCCCAAAAAATTATATCAATTGAACTTATTAATAGTTTTTGAAATGCCACAGTTTGTGGAGCTCACAACTACGCATTTGTTCCAAATATCTGTCATATCCTCACCTGGTAGTGCCAGCACAGTGACGTGTATGTAGGCACTGGAGTGACAGGACGTGTTGTTCAGCACGATATATAGCAATGATAAAAATCAAGTTTCCCTATGGTATAAAAAGCACGCGCATTTCGTGTTCAGACAAACACCGCACCACAACACAACGCAACACCATGTTCAGAATCTTCACTATCCTGACATTCTGCCTCGTAGTTATGCTCCTATGTGCGCAGGTAAGTAAAGAGGATATCAGGGTGATGTTGAGAAAAACAACGTATAACTTTTTCTCTGGCAGATATTCTCAGATTTCCAAAAGCATATTTTGAAGGTAGAGAGATTTCGCTCTGTTTTTTGGCTTGTAAAATCAGCACATTTTTGATAAGACAAGATCGAAATCCTGCAACAGTGCCACTTCATCCACCACGAATTTCATAAGTAGTGGTCTGGAACCACCATTATCTCCGTGATGAGAGGCCTGCGATTAAACAACTGAACCGTGGCACAGCCTTGACATTTGTATTTTATCGAACTAACACGCTTGTATTCAGTTCCTCAAAAGAACAACTTAGACTTTATTACTGAATACCGACTAGGTGACTTTGTTGAATAAAGTAGTAGCTACTTTTACATAATCATAATCAACCTAGAAGTACGGTGTGCAGGGAAAGTGAGCTTAATGTTCAATCATTTGACATGTACGTATGTATGTATGTATGTATGTATGTATGTATGTATGTATGTATGTATGTATGTATGTATGTATGTATGTATGTATGTATGTATGTATGTATGTATG
>Ga0268261_10000230_pt1 | contig 34332 bp, 28 predicted proteins | sample TergutNc150P1_FD_190353 | JGI IMG/M metagenome (GOLD analysis project Ga0268261, IMG submission 190353) | Nasutitermes corniger P1 segment gut microbial community from laboratory colony in Florida, USA - Nc150 P1 (SPAdes) (version 2) | ecosystem: Host-associated > Arthropoda: Insects >... | reverse complement strand
CCCCCCGCCCTAGATATTTCTAATAAGTACTTGAATATACCCATCACAGAAACTAGGAACATTTTTTACTAACACCATGAAATTCAATCTACTAGACCCACATAAAAGACAAGGTCTATTAACCTGGTATGACACAATCACAAAACAGAATTACTTAACCAGCAAAGGTGACATAATTTCCAAAAGGACGTACTAGCAATGGGTGCCCCATCATCAAGCACCCTATCAGAGATTTTCTTACAATACGTAGAAGCTTCACACAAAGCATCCATAGCTAAAAAAAACACATGATTATAAACTATTTCTGATACATAGACAATATCCTTCTCATCTTTGATTCCATGCAAACCAGTACACAATCCATTCTTTCAACTCCACACACCCCAGCTTACACTTTACTGCAGAAACAACAAAATAACACAATTAAGCTACCTAGACATCTCTATATACAAAACTGAACACAATATACAAATATTCACGTGCAGAAAATCCACCTTCACAGACACCATTATCCCATACACATCTAACCACCCTACCCAACATAAATATGCAGCCTTCAGATACCTCTACAATAGACTACACACATACCAATTAAATAATGATGCATAGAACTGAGAAATGAATTTTATTCGCAACATCCTATACAACAATTCCTATCCAATCCAACCTGTGAAAACTCCAAAAACCAATAAGAAATATACAACAAATTCAGATCTAGAAATACCAAAACAAAAATGGGTTACCTTCACCTACACAGGCAAAAAAACTACATACCTTACTAAAATATTCAAACGTTCCAACCTAAAAATTGCTTACTGCACAAATAATTCCATTCAAAGGAATTTAAACCCAAAAAATAGTATTTCCAACAAATACTTAGTCAGTGGCATATACAAATTAACATATACAGATTGTGGGAAAGCATATGTGAGTCAGATGGGTAGAAAGTTACTCCAAAAGATACAAAGAATATTTAAGAGCCTTCAGAAATAACATTAGCTCATCAAAATTTACCCAACACCTCAATGACCACATATACACATTTGGACCCATAGATGACACCACGCAAATATACCACCAGAAAAAAGGCACACACCATAACACCATAGAAAGATTTTATATACATAAAGAAGCCTTATCTTACAACCACCTAAATGACACACACACTATTTTTCCCAACTGGATCTTAGATACCATCATAAAAATCAGATTATAACCTCCCCCCCCCCTCACCCTTCCAGACCCCAACTCAACCCTTCTGCATTAACCAACTAACCATACTTTGCTTCCCTGCCATAGAATTCCAACACTCCTACAACGTGCACACAACAGTAGAACAGTGAGCAGCATTCATATGTATGTATGTATGTGTGTGTGTGTGTGTATATATATATATATATATATATATAAAACCCTACATTTTAGAAAATACACTTCTATGTATATAATAAAAAACATTAGTGAACCAAATATTTCACATGGTAAATGTACACAATGACAGCAGGAACCAATCAACACACAATCTATGTATAAATGTAACTACCATAATTACATACACACCACCCACATAATATAGTAATACGTTTCTCATGTTATATAAAAATATATATTATTACAGATTGCTTCATTCAACAAGAAAATACACTTCGCTGCTTATATAATATGTACCTTCAAAACATACTCCATACTACGATACTACACGACATATATTTAAAAAAAGCACCTAAAATGTAAGTACGATAATAATATACACACTTCCCATGTATAATATAGTAATATTCTTCCTTATCCTTTTGAAACATTTAATGTTTACAGATTATATAAATTCACCAAGATGGCATACTTGCAACACCCACAAGTTTCCTCAGACCAGAACAGCCCAAAAACCACAGCAGCTCTGTTTATATAATATTTTATAAATTTTAAAGATTTTATGTATTTACATAACATGTTTTATTATATTTCATATTTTTAACAACTTCTTATTGTAAATGAGATTTCTTCTTTAATGGCATTGCAATATATATATATATATATATATACACACACACACACACACACACACACATATATACATGCATATACACACACACCCTCCTAGGTTCAGGCTGAAGATGGCTCCAAAAAGGCAAAACATGTAGCTGAAAGCTGTAAATTCATAAAATATTGACTAAAAACTTGTGTTAGACAATATTTTATTACATTATTTAATTAATGGAGAAAAACACAATGGGGATGCCTTGCCTTAAAATTATATACTGAGGTCAGTGCTGTGTTCCATCACTGCAGACTTTTTCAGTTTTTATAGCCAGATGTGATGGTGGTGCTCATTCACCCTGATCCTAATGGACTGACAAATGTGTCCAGCATATTCCCACATCTTGGTGTTTTCAGGGTCATGGGATGAACATAGCCACAGATTTTTCTGGGTGCAGTGCACACTGTCTTGATGTAATTCTTGGATATTACTTTGCTGATTTTGCTGAGGGTGTTCTGGATAATGGAAAAGACGGATGCCATCGTAAGTTGTCTTGTGATGGTCTGACTTTTGGCTGGGGTGAGTTGACAGCATGACATTTGGTGCTGTGGTCACTGTCATGAAAGTACCTCTACAGTAGGTAGATTGCAGCATGGAGACTTCTTGTTGCAGATGACTTTAGCCCAATGTACGAAGACATACACCGCATACTTTGTTTGCCAGATGGTAGTGTAACATAGTGTACAAATACAGATAAGTATTGGTTGGCTTCCTGTATTCAAGAGACATTGGTCTTGCATAGAACAATTGACCATGAAAAGGCTGTCAGTATTAATCTTCATGAATAACTGCTTGTTAACAGCATATCCTGTTTAAGTTGGCCAGTAAGATCCGTCATACTTTCTTGTCATGGAGCCAGATCATGGATATGTCATTAACATAATGGAACCATAAGCATGACCTCTAGGTAGTTCTAATGAGGGTCCTCTTCTCAACACCCACCATGAAGAATTTGGCTGCCACAGGTGTTAGTGGTGAATCCAAAACAACTGTCCATTTGCTTGTTGAACTGGATCTTGAAACAGAAAGGCAACAAAGCAAGAGTATGGTTGAAGAGTCTTGACACCTCATTGATTTCCAACTGAGAAGCTTAATTGGATCCACAGACATTATGGTGGAGAGAGGGGATGTCCTCAGATAAGGAGAGTTCCCTAAGTGGAGCAGCCTACAAGCATTGCTGTTGTTCCTCTGTATATTACTTACATATACATACCTTGGCTCCACAACAGCAGACACCACACATCTAGTTCACCATAGTGACTGACCTAGAAAGCCACATTTCTTCCTTTTTCTTCAGTACTGACAGAGGACAAGATTGCTCCTTGGGTCATGAAATACACAGGAAAATGAACCACCCTAATATGTATTTTATGCACAGTCACATGACCAGCCAGTGATGAAGCAAGCAGTTTATTCTGTTGTTGTCTCTTGCAAGTGTGGGGAGGTGTATTTGTGAGAAAGTGGTTGTTGCAATGAGACCAGGTATTAAACATCCATGTTGTGTCCGACTGCCAACTAGTGTAGCTGGCAGAACACAGTACAGATTTTAGTCATTATACCCTGATCAACACCAGCATCGTAGTCAAGAAATTGATGTGCAAAACTAGCTCATATGGGACCTGCTACAGATGGAGTTGCGCCCTAACAACAGGAACTAGGAGGATGGGTTCTCCTTGAGTTCGTGGAAATGACTTACTCATTTCCTAGATGAAAGGGAACAGAAGGTTTTCTCCAAGGACAAGTTGGTCTTGTCACCTTGAGGTGACACTCTTCATTATGCCACTCCATTAAGTCATACTTAGTATGTCTATGGGGGCATTAAAAAGGTTGTATGTATTTTTGTTTCTGCTTCTTGTTCCCAGTTCTCAAATGTGGCCCAGACAAGGTTCATTATGTTTCCTGGTTTACCACATTTTCTGTTTATTTGTTTCCTTTTGGCCAGACCAGTATCTATCCCCTTGTTCTCCTCCTATGTTTGTGATTGGCCACATTCCCAGAAACTCTTATGCATAATGTAGCTGCTTCCTCACCTTATTCACTTTGGTGTCAAATTGGGATCTGTTCTTCAACCCAGTCAACCCTGAATATGAGGTGGCAGGACTATGAAACAGCAGTATACTCCTTCAAGACTACCTTATGTTACAACCCAGGAGACTACAATATTAATTAAAAAAGCACTGTTTGTGTGAACATTAGTTTCATTTCATTTGTCTTTAAGTTGCTATTTCAACATTAAATTGAAAAAGTAATGGTTTGAAAAATTGCACAGTAGTAAGGTGTCACGGTTTGCAGAAGTACACAGCAGCAAGATGATACATGTCATGGTTCACTGTAGTACACAGTCACAAGATGATGCAAGTCATGGTTTATAGAAGTACAGAGTAGCAAGATGATAACAAGTCATTGTTCACAGAAATGCACAGTAACAAAATGATTACAAATCATGACACCACATCTTGCAGTGTAAAACATGTACTGAATGCTTTCTCAGATAAGGTGTCACATTGGTTAGGAGGGGCCACAAGGTGACAACTGTACATTATATCACTGTTTGCAAACAAATGCAAGATACAGTCATTCCACATTAGCATACAATTAATTCATTTACAGGAGCTGTTTATCGAAGTTCAGGCCTTCTGCATAGAATTCAGCCGGATTCGTGAGGCAGCAGCATTGTTCCGACTGCTTAAACAGCTAGAATCTGGAGAGACAGGTGTGACCACCACTGGACCAGCAAAGGGAAAGACGGAATGTTGACACTGCAGCTGGGTGTATGCTGCACTGGTACATGCATAAGTTCTATACTTGTTACATCAAAAGGTTTGTGATGAAGGTGCATTCTTAAGTGGGCACATTTACTGGGCATTTCCCAGTCTCACAAAACCAGGTCCTTTAGGTCTGCTGTTTCTGGAGACAGATATTCTTTCTTCTTCAATCGGAGCTACAACCCTTGGTGGGTTTTGGCCTGCTTGGAGACAGATATTATCTTCGTCAAATGGGCTCAGCCAAGGTTCTATGGCAGAAGAATCCCTAATGGTTGAGAAGTATGGATGATTGACACCATTACATACGTACTCAACAGGATAATGTGACTACTGAATGAATCATTCAGTACTGCTTTTGATATTCAGATTATTTGATACATTTTTTTTTTCTGGTGTGCACATCGCCCTTACTCATTCTACCACAAAGCATCTCTTGCTGTAGTGCACAAGCATAACTGCAAGGTGTTGTGCTTGTGCTGGGTTTTAGTGGCTTTTGTATTTTAAAAGTAATAAAATGTATTATGAATTTTTCAAGGAACTGTGCTCCACTGGTCAAAAAACAGAACACAGAAATACTTAAGGTTAGGTCCAAATAGAATTACAATTATTGCTAGATCATACAGCTGCAGTACTTCACAAGTGATGATTCCACCTATCACCTTCATGGCATTCCCTGTAATTATTTCAAATCTGATGTGATTCTCATTTAGTATATGTACTGCATACACTGTACACCTCGTCTTTTGCCAACTACAGTAAGGTTACTTCGGAGATTTGTTGTTGGAGTGATGTATATATTTGCAGATTCTGAAGTGCCAGTAATGAGCCTTCGTAATAGCATCAGTTTCTTACATCATTATAAATTGCCACTGTCACAGATTTTGACTCTTAGTGTGTTGTGAGCCTAAGTGAAGGGCAGATTATGTGACATAGCTAAACTTGTGATTTGAGATGAATATTAAAATTATGATCCCTTGTACCATTTAAATTGTTAAATGTATATAATATCTTGGAGAAACCTGTAATCACCACAGCAGCAGGTTCAGAATGTTAGTACCTATGTACCAAACTGAATGGCATCACATACCAGAAGGCCATAATCTTAAATAGTAATTTACAGTGAAACCCTCCTAAGATGTTTGTGGAAAAATTCAACAAATTAGGCCTATTAAGTGGGAAAATGTCTTAAAAAGGTAGGCCTGAAAATGATATTTGTAATTCTGTATTGACATTGACACTGCCGTGACTACAATATTATTGCACATAAATTCTGCATTGAATGATGTAATTTCACCATAACATTTTTGTGATTCTGACATATTCTTGAACACAACAAATTTTTATGAGCAACAGTGGTAGATTAAGTGTCTTATTGTTGACACTCTCCCATAAATATGGATTCTGCGTTACTATATATTCTTGTTTTCATCTTTTCCTGGTTCAGCTGTTAGTAACAGACTGAGTACTGCTTCATATTTTAAGTTGACAATCAATGCTTGGTTCTTCAGTTTCTAGTATTTTAAGTTGCATTTCACCTTATTTAGAATTGTCCAGCATCTCCTAAATTGACATCAGCTTATTGTCTGTGCTGGTTTTTTTTTATGTATTTGCCATTCTAATCACATGTTCAATAATTAGTGCTCCTACAGGATGAAACTGTAGACACATAAACAATATGAAGCAAACACACAGTGTTCTTATATTTTGCATACAGAATACTTGAAATCATTGACATTTAAGTTAAACAGCTACAATTACAGCACATTCTTATCATACTAGGGTAGGTATCCAAATTTTAGGACATGGCTTATGAAAAAAAAGTATGATTTGAACAGAAAAAAATGCAATGAAAAAATGGCATATGTGGAAAATAAAACATATTATCCAGCTTGTCTTATTACATATTAAAATGGTGAGAAATTCACTGTGTCATGAACTTCTCATTTTTTGTACGTGAAATACATTTTAAGCAAGAAACATGTTAAACGGGCAAGATGGGAACAAGTGCATGGGAAATTGTGGTACTATATTGCCCTAATGTCATAGGTGGGAAAATTTCTTAAACAAAGTCAATTTAAGCAGGTTCCAGTGTGGTTCAGTTGTTATATCAGTCAAGATACAAGTCTTATATGATGTTACACACTGATGTTTGGTAAACTTTTTTTTTTTTTTTTTAAAGAATGGGAGTGCCTGCATCTTCTTGGACACACTTCTGGGACTGCATAATTCTCAAGATGAAGGCATTTTGATACTTCAAAATATCATGAACTATTTACCCAAGAATACAAAGTATCATCCCAAAAGACTTTTATCTTCAGCACAGCACTGCTATAAGTACCTAAATTCCAAATTTTGTGTTTATAGACAACAATGAACATCACCGATACTTGGGAGAATGAATATTGCTATAAAGATGAATAATCATAAATGTACACTTCCAGCAGGGTGCCTATCCTTGTTCAGCCTATGTCAGTGTCTCTCCCTTTGTAACCTGGAAATAGAAATCAAGTGTTTTACAAATTAAGACAGCAACTTCACTTGTTAATGTTAACTGTATATATTTGTGATCCTTCCATATAAATGGTTCTATGTCACAACAGTATGACGCATCCTAATGTTGTGGAAGGAGGAACAACCTCCATATGGAGGATCATTGCAACTATATTGAATAAGCAGTCCTGGACATATGAGAAGGAGTGGTCCTCCAGCTGGGGGGTCAGGCAAGGTGGTAATAACTTCTCATCTTACAAACATACCATGTTTTGAACCAATGACAAAGGCTTCTGGCTTTGACTGTACCTGTGGTACATACTTCTGTCAAGGCTAACTCGGTTTTGGTGTAACCGTTCAACACTCATCATATATTCTGCATTTGTCAAATACTTCAGAAAAAATGGGAATTCAGTGAGGCAGTGTGTCATCTATTTATGGACTTCAAGAAAGCCCATGACTCAGCTAGGAGGAAGGTCATGGTATAATATTCTCACTGAGTTGGGTATCCCTAACAAACTAGTAAGGCTAATAAAATGTGTTTAAATGAAACCTGTGGTACAGTCCAGATAGGCATGTTTCCTATTATGAAATTATGAATAGTCTGAAACAAGATGTTTTATTGCTACTGCTTTTCAACTTTACTTTACAATATGCCATTAGGAAGGTTCAGGCAAACAGGGAGGGCTTTAAATTAAATGGTACATATCAGCTTCTGGTTTACACTGCTGATGTTAATATATTGGGTGGAAGCATACATACTGTAAAGAAAAACACAGCAGCTTATTAATCACAAGTAAGATGACTGGTCCAGAAGTAATTAATAAAAAAAAACGAAGTATATGGTCATGTATCATGAACATGTCTCCTTAAAACATGCTTTATTTCTGGAACACCTCAGAAGGTGCAATTTGCTGTTTGTAGTTCCAGGAAGCAGGCAAAAGTTTTAGTCCGCTACAACATGTGGAACTCCTCACAAGACATGAATACCCAGTTATAAACCTTTGGCCAAGTTTGCTCATGTAATGTGCTGACAGCTGAGTTACCATTGTATTCTGAGCTCTGCTGTACAGTATATTTACTTTATGCAGTGGGGTTTTATAATACCAGTAGCAAGCTGTAATTTTAATATTTGTGATCTTTACCCAAGTCAAAAGCGCTGTATGTTTAACACTGTGATATTCTGGAGTCTGGTGTGGGGGTACCATTGTTTTGGAGGAACTTGTTGCTTGCAGCTTTGGAGTACCCTGAACATGGAGGCAATATGTTTCTCTGAAATACTGGTATCTATCTGTCGTACTACATTGTATTCCATTCCAGAAGAATGTAGTCTTAACATACACTGCTACATGAACCTGAAGTTATCTATACATTTTTATGCTTACAGTCCTACTACACATATTTAGGATATACGGTTTCAATATGGAAGAAAATTTGTAATGCAGTGCATGTATCAGCAGAACAATACTGAAGTATAAAATGTTGATACAATGCAGGATTGCTGTCCATTATAGGAATTCATCGAATGCCAGTGAGAAATTGCAGAATAACACACTGATTATCCCATGTATCTAATGAGAGAGACAGAGCAAGAGAACAAAGAGAAAGAAGACTGCAATGCAAGACAATGAAGAAATGGGTATCTTATATACACAAATTGCAGTGGGTTTAAGTCATGGGTGATTCATAACTTAAAGCACACACCACATAGTCAGTCTGGTACATGCAAACACTGAACTTGCTAGTTCATCTCTGTAACATTTCAGAGTGAAAATTCAATACAAAATCATATTTGTATAATTCTGAGATTTCGGTGATGTGCAGTCTACACAGATAATCCTCAACAATGTAGTTGAAGAAACAATGTTCTGTCAAGGTGCATAGGACATTTTATGTCCGTATAATAAGAACCAACAAAATGCACTATTTACTTTCAGTTTATTTCAATATATTTTATGTATGGCATGATGCTGATGTTTCTATGACCAAAAACAAAATCAAGAAACAAACTGTGAATATTAATAAACATTTCAACATTTCAAGATCAACATCCCATAAGAGGTGTCTACATCCTTTTAGTATTTAACATTTTAATTTTAATTAGTGTGAATTTTAACAAGCAGAATGTTTATGGTGAAAAAATGCCCTAAGTGAACTTCACACCCACACACTCTCACCTGATGATGGCTATACTGAAATACATAAGGATATAAGTACTATGTGGCTGAAATATGTAGTAGTATACAAGTACAAGAGGGCATTCAAATATTTAATGCGAGAGTTATGGTGAACGGAAATAAAAAATTCTGATGCACTGTTCAGGACAGCAGTGTGCTGAAAGTACATAACCAGATTTACAGAACATACTCTTAGTGCTTGTGACCATTGTTCTGTCCAGCACCATAAAGAACGTAATGCACTGAGTGTCACCATTCTAAAGGCCAATTTCCAAATGACTGTACTACTACTACTATATTGCCAGCCAGAAATTTTAAACCACTACCAAAAACCAGCCAACTGTATGTTTTTATCCCTACATATTATTATACTTACACGTGCTTCAAGATATTCCACTCTCCTTTCTAATGTTGTCAGCTTTTCATTCAGTACAGCAAGCCGAGAACGACAGGACATGTCTGTTATAAAACAAACAGAAATTACCCCTTGAGTCATAAATATTTGGGTGCTAAACTATTACTTGAATGGGTTTTACAATAGACCATGTGTTCCAAGCTGTTCAAACTGTATTGCCATTGTCCCAAATGGAGATGGCATGCAGACACTCCCTGATGTCACAATAGTAATGTTCAGGAAGGTCCAGTACAAGTCAAATTTTGTGCTTGGAATGAATGTACATCTTCCACCAAGTATAAAATTCTGATTAATAATAATAAATAATTTAAATCTTCATTAAAAAATTATCTACATGCTCATTCCTTCTACTCTGTAGATGAATATTTTAATGCAAATAGAGCTTGTTAATATTAATATTTTATTACTTTTCAACCAGTATTTTATAGTACTAACATACTACTGTAGTGGCCGCGCAGTCTAAGGCGTAGGTCTGCGACCGCTCGCCTACTGAGATCGTGGGTTCGAATCCCACCAGGGGCATGGATGTTCGTCTGTTGTGAGTGTTGTGTGTTGTCAGGTAGTGGTCTCTGTGACAAGCTGATAATTCGTCCAGAGGAGTCCTACTGACTGTGGTGCGTCGTCGTGTGTGATCTAGAAACCTCGTGAATGAGGAGGCCATGACCCGCGTTGGGTCGCAGCGCCACAAAAAAAACATACTACTGTATGTAATAATTTACTATGAATTGTTCTGTATCCAAAAGTATTAACCCGTTTTCGATTTATGGAATGTAAATAAATGCATTTCAGTTCAGTATGATGAAGTATACACCATATTTATCCACATGCAAGACAACCCTAATCAAAGACTTTTAAGTCTTCTAGGAAAAAAAATTATACAATTAATTTCATACACTTAATGCACAAAGCATGTCAGATTGTATCTACCATTACCATTCAGGGTCACTTTCAACCTTCACAGTCAGTGTATTCACCTTCCTCACACATACTGCTAACATTCCCATCCTCTACACTGCCATTCCACAACATATCATCATCAGTCCCATCCATTTACTGGATACACGGTACTTTTGAAACCCTTCAGTTACTACTTGTGAGATGCACTGCCATGCTGTTTTGATCCACTGCCAAAGAAGTCACACTGGGCTTCTTGATTATTCCACTTGGGGTCAAGAGCCACTCACTGTACAGCTGCTTGAGGTGTTTGAAGGGTTTGTTCACCCTGACACCTAGCCCCTCCAGTTGTGAGGTCATCCATCCAAGTATGACCACAATGTCTGTGTTCATGCAATGACCAGTAATTTCAGCTTTTATTTCTGGTGTTCATTGTGTCTTAAATGCATCCAAGACCAGCATTCCCTATTTTCTCAGGAGTACCCCTGGCCCTATGTTCCACATCACTAACAACCAATCCTTTGTAAGTTCAATGGCCACCTAACCTTTTAGGTTGACATCTGATAATGATTCATCTAAGTAGTTGCTCCTTAGGTATTGTCTTGTGATTTAGAATCATGTATGGTCTGCCATCTGCTAATACCACCAACAAGACAAGTTACACACATCCTTTCATAATTTGATGTTTTAATCACTACAGATTTTGCCCCATCATTGACAGTATAATTGGATGGCACATAAAAATACACTGGCATTTTCCATTTGGCTCACAAAGATAACTGTTTGCTTTTCAAAGTCCAATTGCATCACAGAAACACAACAAGCTTCAAAGTCTGCTGGCCATAAAATGATGCTGCACATTGTGTGATGTGGCAAGTTCCCATGCTTTATATTTTATTGTCTCACACATAACTGGCACTCCAGTTTTTCTCCTCAAGAATTTTCTTTTATAATTCTTGGTAACTGGGCCACTGAAAGGTTTTTGGATGGAGTTTGCATTTATCAGATTCTGTTTTTCTTCTTCCACCTTCAACCATTTGCTTCCACAACAATGAACTTCCTTCCTGTATTGCAATTATTTGTTTTCTCAGTGTAGTTCATCATCATTAGTAAAATCTGGTATCATAACTTCGCCTGGTTCCATTCGTAATGCAGGTCACCAATGTAGCCGTCTTTTCTATGTGGCCCGACATTTTGATGGAATAAGAAATGACCTAGAAGCTCACAAATGAGAATTAATACTGTTAAACCATCCTCTGCCGTGGGTTCCATCTATACACAATAATCTGGCAAGGCAGGCCTTGGTGTGGCTTGGCATGTTCTGGTCCAGCACTTCATATACAAATTTAAGATGACCTCACATACTTAAGCACCAAACTGAAGGAAAATCCCCTGTCTTGCATTCAAATAAATATGGTGTAAGTATGTACATGTAATGGACTCCAGGTGAAATCTAAAGTCCAACACACTGGAACCTGACTGGTTGCAGCATAACGCAAGTGGTAGCTTGTGTTATCACCCAGCAGTATTCTTCCACCACCTCTGTCTCATTGTCCTTTAATTTCCATAAGGAAAAATTTGTCACATTTAAAAAATGTCACTTCCTTTACTCTCTTTTTAAACTGTATAAGTCTGAAACTGTATAATTTGGTGAGTGTCAGTACTTTCATATTCCTACCATGTTTTGCTACATTAACTTATTTGTTATATTGTTGCAAGTCTTAGAAGATTTAATTCACATCTTGGTATAGAAAACATTGAGATTTGAGGTTATCATGAGGATGTGATGAAGATACCAGGGTGTTGGGATATAATGCTGTGTACACTGGCACATACATACAAAAAACCATTTTACCTTTAAAATAGGAATGTTTTTACTGTATCTAATTTGTGAGACAAATATGCTAATGTTGTGTACTGCAGGGCTGCATGTGCAAGTACAACCTATGTGGTCAGAATGGTATGGAATGCTACAAATCAATGATTAGGGTGCTTTTAATGTCATTTGAAGATTATATTAATTGTGTAGTGTTTTATTCAGTTCCTTCTGTAGTTATATGTATAATAATGGTTACATGGTTATAGTTTTTTACTTCACCATGTATGACAGTACATAGAAGCTGCAATATCTGCACCCCCAGGAACAAAGGATTGGGTTGCTGGAAATTATAATTTTCCATATATTTAAATGTTTTATATATAGTGTGTACATCAGTACACATAACCATCCTTATGGACACACCTAACCATTTAATTTTTGACTTGATATCCTGTACCATTTTTCCAGCCACACTGTCTGTTCCCTCTTCATCACTATTTACATAACATGATGTATACGTTCTATAAAAAAAGCCAACACCAATAATTAAAGGCCAGACTTTCAGAATCAGTGCTGGGTGCTGCTGGTTGATGAAATTGTGCAATGTAAAGGGCCTGTTAGTACTAATTTATAGTGCTTTCCAGATCTTCCAGTGATAGATATCACAGATTTTACTGCATAATGGTTGATGCTTCTAGTGTGAAAACATCAGGTTGTGTACAGCAAGGAGCAGCACATTTTTGTCCCATATTATATAGTGTCAGATGGGATGCAGGTGAAACCATTACAGCAATAACTCAGAAACCTTGAAAGGATTTGTTGATCCCAGGAACAAGATTTGTGCCAAGCACAAAACTTGCATTACCACTACTACTAATGCACAAGATGAAACAGATGGTGAATTATAAAATGTATTCTGTGGGAAACTTCCCAACCTGCAGTCATGGTCTGTAACTGACATGCCCCATACCAAGGCATAAAAAAGGACTAACAGCCAACAAGTTTTTGGGATAACACAATGGCTTGACATGCATAATATTCCATACAGTGAGCACATGCATAAGAAAGATGTACTGGGCATAACAGATAATGAAAAATAAAATAATATATGTAAAGGACTAAACCTGTCAGTGGGCATACAGTAATTGGTTACATAGGTATTAGTGTTAACTTTTTCATGCCAGAATTTAGTGCCCAGTGTACTCTGCAAAAAGACCAGGGATCTATATGGCTGACCATTACTTCACACATGTGAAGTAATGGTCAACCAACCCTGACCCCAACTAAATTAGTTTTTTCCATGCCCAGTGGAAAAAACTAATGATATAATTGGGGTCAGGGTTGGGCAAAATATATATACAGTTTACTTTTAATACTTTAATTTATAACCTATATACCACTTAAAGCAAAGAGAGAACCTTACAACTTTATAAAATGAACTATTCAGTCACTGCAAACAACAGAATGAAACTGAAAAGCATATTTTTAATGCTGAGGGTGAGGCTGCTTGCTTGTGCCTCAGTCCTAAAACCTGACTGTCACTTTTGAAACAACCATTCTCTTTCTCATTTCATATTTAATTGTGATCAGAATTTGACCTTTCAAGTGGCAACTACAGCAATCCAGACTTGTACAAATAGGATGCTGCCAACAAATTCATTTTGTTCATAGCCATGCATGCTGATCCAAAATTAAGGAAGAGATGTTTGGGAATTGCATTTTCAAAGAAGTGTCAGAAAGGACATTAGTAATGAGTGTACAAACTATCAATTTAGCAGTGAATGAGTTCCATTCCAGTCAAATGTTGCTATTTCTGCATCTGAAATATAGTCCTAAAAGTGAAACTTCAGGAAAGAAAGATGACTTAAAAGATAAATTTTTACATCTTTCCTCATTTGTGTGGTATTGCTCTCAATTAACTGTTTCAAAGTAGGAAACATGTCCAAATTTGCATTTCACTCCGCCACAATTCAGCTTCCCTAATAAATAACTTCGTCATTGAATTGAACAATATTATCATCACCACTACTTGCAGTAAAGTACTAAGAATGTTCAGCTTATAAATTGTGTCACGTAAATACACTAACCGCATGTTATGATCACACTTAAGAAATGTGTGCATTACTCTGCCCTTCTGCAATTAAATACTGGTAAAGCTCATTTCTCAGTCTGAAGACATGTCAGAATGTTTCCCCAAAACAGCCATCTCTACCGCAGTAAAACAATAAAGAAATGTTCAGCATATATAACGTTAAGTCACATAAATATGCTAATTAATATGCTGATATCAAAGTCCATAAATTTGTGCACTACTCTGCCCTTCTGCAGTTAAATACTGGTAGCACTCATTTCGCAGTTTGAATCCATGTCAAAATGTCTCCCCAAGACACCCATCTCCATCAACAAAACACTAAAGAAGTGTGTTCAGCATGCATCTTTTCACAACACTTTTTACAAACATCAGGCTTTTTTCCTTTATAGTTCTGCAATGTTGAGCTCAGTTCTTACAAAGCAAGAGCTGGCCTATGAATCATTCAGTGTGTCCAAACAACACCTGTAGATTATAGGCATATTAAAGCTTTAAGTCCTGTGTGACAGCCTAACATACAGCATGCTCTGTCAGTGCATATTTCCACACAGTTGGACAACTATAAAGGAGATCTGCATTCTTCTGCTACCAGTAATATCAAACACATCCTCGGACGTACATGTCCCTGTAATTTATTTATGGAACAATAAATAGTCATGAGTTTAAATAAGTTCTAATTTAATGGAAGACATCCCATCGTGCTTATAGAACATAAAAAGACAATGTCCTTTTCTGTCAAACACAACCACTTATTTTCTTCTTTATTAAAACACAGCTACATGATTTGGTTGATAAAGACCATCATTGGGCTACAAACACACAATCTCAAAGTAAAATGTATTTACTAAGTGGGATCCCTTAAGTTCACAATAGTTATTACTATATAAATGGAATAAAAATATAAAAATTGGTAAAAATTTTAGTTATATAAACTATTTGGTGGTTGCAGATCTTTTAGGATGTGTATGGGTAACATTTAGAATATTGGGGTGTAAGTTAAAATTTATAGAAATAAAGCATAATATATAAGATACTGAATATAAAATTGGCGTCAAGGTGTCGGGTCAATTATATGATGTGGAATTGGATGGTACACATGCTGCCTATTTATTGTTTTGGTGTTATACACCGAAACAATAAATAGGCAGCATGAAGATATAAAGATGCTTTTGTTTCTGTCATATATCTGCCTTTATCTTGAAATACATCTTATACTATTGGGTGCTTTGCAAGTTGATATCTCATTCTGAAAAGAATGCAGAATGTGTCTGCAGTGCCAGCATGTTTTGTTGCTCATGTATCACCTGACAGCCTGACTGTTAATATAAAATTGGCGTTGGGTACGTGATATGATATGCATTCAGATGGTATGTATATAATATGCCGAAACAATAAGTGGGAAGTATGAAGACATACAGCTGTTTTGTTTCTGTCAGGTATCTGCCTGCCAGGTGATACATGAGCAACAAAACATCTTTATATCTTCATACTGCCTACATACCCAACACCTGGATGCTGTTTTATATTCTGTATTTTATATCTCACATGCTTTAGTTCTATAAATTTTAACCTACAACCCAGTATTCTTATTTTTACCCCTAAGAATCTTAGAAGATCTACAACCATCACCCAGTTCACAACTAAATTTTTACCAATTTTTATAGTTTTCAATACATTTATGCAATTTGTATTGTAATCATGGGATCCCATACAGTAAATATACTTGTATTATATTTGACTTTACTTTGAGTTTTTGTGTTGGTAGCCTTATATAAATTATCACTACATATAGACACACCCCTAAGTGGTGTGTCTATATGTAGTTGTAGTCTAAGTTGACTTATGGTCGCCGCCTAGTACATATTTAATAATCACAATTTATATTTGGACTTGTTTGTATATCTATTTTATTCTTTATATATATATTAGTTTATATTACTTTGTTTTAATTTTACATTTGACTTAGAATCGATTTTCGATTCCGCATTTTATATGTTATACTCCAATTGATATTATTTACCTAACCATCATATATATCTATGGACTAGTTCTATATCATACATGCATTGTATTGTGATTCATGGAATGTTAAATAAATTGAAATTGAAATTATAGTTGTTTATTGACCAAAACATGTAGCTGTGTTTTAATAAAGGAAGGAAATAAATGGTTGTGTTTGATGGAACAAAGACTTTACCTAAATGAGTTCATTTTACAGTAGCATTCTAAACATAAGTCAGGAATATAATATTGAAGGCCATTCATAAAACTCATGTTCCTCTGTTAAGAGAAGGAAGCAGGTGTAAAATCAGTCTCACAAGTCCAAGCTAAACTACCGTACCCAAGGAAATATTTTAAAATCTGCAACCACACACCCCCCCATTGTTCATAACCCACAGTTCAAGAATCACTGATCTACGCCTATATCTCCCAGCAGTCTTGTTCCTTCAGGTTTCCCCACCAAAATCCTGTGTGCATCTTCCTTCCCACTGAAGCATTCCACATGACCTCACTCATTCACCTTCCTTTAAAGGATCATCCTAATAATAGTTTGTAAAGAGTACAGATAATGATGCTCCTCGTTATACAGTTCTCTCCTCTCTTCCATTCCTTCCTCCTATGAGGGACAAACTGAATGAACACAAAAGTGATGTATGTTATTCATATATTTCTTGTACTTCAGTGCCAAGGTTTGGGATGTGTAGAGCTATATCTCCACTCTGCCACACATTTACCTTTTCAATGTGATGCCTGATTAGGCATGAGGGCAACTGTACCTTTACTGTTAGTAATGTCGGTAAATATCAATTGTACTGCACTTCTTTTGAAGCAAATCAACAAGCAGAGTCACACTGCAGCAAAGTCATAGGAGCTGAGTTTTTCTAAATTCTGCACAAATAGTAGGTTGCCTCTGCTGAAAAAAGGAGACATGAGACTGTGTTCCAACTACAGAACCATTGCATTAATCCCTCATGCAAGTAAAATCCTACTGAGAATAATTAAAGACAGGCTGGCAACATACATTGAAAGAGAAATAGCAGAAGAACAAGCAAGATTTAGAAAAGGCAAAGGAACAAGAGATGAGATCGCAAACATAAGATGGATCCTAGAAAGAACAATAGAATATGGTAAAACAATAATTATGTGCTTCATAGACTACAGCAAAGCCTTCGACTGCGTGGATCATAGTTGACTGTGGAACACATTAAGGAACGTGGGAGCACCAGAACACCTTATAGCCCTTATAAGAAGCCTGTATGTGAATCAAGAAGCCACGGTAAGAACGGAATATGGCGACACAGAGTGGTTTGAAGTGAGAAAAGGTGTTCGACAAGGGTACATCCTGTCCCCCTACTTATTCAACATGTACAGTGAATGTATAGTGAGAAAGGTGGGATTCGAAGACAACATAGGAATAAAAATAGGGAGAACCATAATTTATGATATGCGGACAACACCACAATAGTAGCCGAAGAGAAAGAAGACATGGAGAAACTACTAAAAAAGCTAAAAGAAGAGAGCGAGAAAGCCGGACTGTCGCTGAACCTTAAGAAGAGCAAGATAATGACAACAGGAACACTAAATGAATTCATATTGGACAGAACAGGAATCGAGATAACAAGCTACCACACTTTCCTAGGCTCCATAATTACTAGAGATGGATACGATAACAAAGAAATCAACAGAAGACTTTCAATTGGAAGAATGGCAATGACAAAACTAGAAAAGATTATGAAGGATCGGGATGTTAAGAGAGCTACCAAAATTAAAATAGCAGAAACCATAATATTCCCGACAGTGACTTACGGAAGCGAGAGCTGGACAGTGCGGAAAAAGGAAAGGGAAAAAATTGATGCTTTTGAGCTATGGACGTGGATAAGAATTTTATGAGTTCCCTGGACAGAGAAGAGAACAAACTTTTCAGTTTTGGAAGACGTGAAACCCAAAACATCACTTGAAGCGACAATCCTCCGATTAAAGTTACGCTATTTGGTTATGTTGTGAGAGCAAAAAGGTAACTAGAACGGGACATTATGCTTGGACAAGTTGAAGGACACAGGAAGCAGGGAAAACCATGGATGCGATGGCTTGACAGTATCAAGGAAGCAACCGGCATACAAATGGAAGACCTACGTGAAGCAGTACAAGATAGGAAAAAATGGTGTACGCTGGTGGAAGAAAAGACTCGAATAGAGTACGGACAAATGTGAAGTGAATTCAGGAGAAGGCAATGGCAAACCACTCCTGTACAGCTAAACTTGCCTAGAAAATCCTCTGTAGGATCACCAGGAGTCTAAGACAGACTCGACAGACTCCTACTAGTAGGTTGCCTATCCTGCTAATTCATTGTATATCACAAACAACAGCAAAGTTCTATTAGACGCTAGCAACAACATAACTGCAGAAGTAAAGACAGATAATACTAAGTGTATTATGATTAATGTCTTGTCCTCAGAATGTAGAACAAAAATAACATAAAGATAGCTACTGAATGCTTTGAAAATGCAGAAAAGTTTAAATACTCGGGAACAACTGTAACACATTTTGTAGAGAGTGGGTTGTCTTTGGTCTAAAAACATAAATATTAAAATATGTAAAATGCTAATATATATCTATTGTGTTGGGTGGAAATGACACTTCATCCCCAGCACCACATACAGAAGACAGGTTGAGGGAACTTGAGAACAGAACACTGTAATGAACTTGGTACTAAGGGGGGAAAAGTGGTAAGAGGCTGTAAAAACTTGTACAGTAAGGAGCTTTACAAATTATGCCCTTCACCTTTTACGGAGCACAACAGTTTCACATTTTTGGTAATATACACAGAACAAGCAGGTTTTGACAGAACTGCACACACCAGTTACAAAAACTAACAAGAAAGTTGTAACCTATTAACATCTTTTGTCACCCTTAATTCTTATCTGTTTGCAAGACGTACATACACACCACATTTTATGCAATTTGAAATAAACTTACTTAAATGAGAATGGGCTTTTATATGCTATTAAAACAGCAAATTCTCACATAATACACGGCGTCTACTCAAATGTTCGGCTAACTTTCATTAACAGGTACCTATGCTTTAGTTGGTATTTCAGCTTCAACCTTTGCCAATAATGTTAACCTTGGCAGTAGTCCCCATATCACATCATGTTGTTTTTCAAGAATTATAATGCACAGGAGGGGATTAATGGATACACTATCTGTGTGTATCATTTACAGATGGGAATTCTCAAATTTGTCTACTGAAATTTCAATGGGCTGGATGCTAGTATTATCACAAATTTGTTGATGTGTGTTATTATAGGGACATGTAGCATGGTTTTATGTGAAGAAAAGTGCGTAAAAATTCTCGTCAGTAAACTTGGACTGAGCAGCATACTGTATGTTTCGCACATGAATATTAAAATGGCTGTCGGATGATGTTGACTACATACATCTTGTCCAGTTCTGGGAACAATGCCTGGCTGTCATTAACATTGTAAATCACAAATTTGTTGACGTATGTTATTATAGGGGCATGTAGCATGGTTTTATGTGAAGAAAAGTGCGTAAAAATTTTCTTCAGTGAACTTGGACTGAGCAGCGTACTGTATGTTTGGCACATGAATATTAAAATGGCTGTCTGATGATGTTGACTACATACATCTTGTCCAGTTCTGGGAACAATGCCTGGCTGTCATTAACATTGTAATTAACCTTCGGGGTTTCATAAACGACAGGTTATTTCTCACTGAACTGAGTTAACCTTGCCACCAACACAATCCAGCCCAGCTGTAATGTGTTGAACACCGCACGTTACAAATGGCTGTTAGAAAAAGTAAACCGATAAATTCTTATTGTGCATGAAACATACACTGACTTCACAGCTGCACTGATGTCATGTTTAATGCTGTCTCATATGAACTATTTCAGAGTGACTACCATAACCTTACGCTGCATAATCATTTTACTACACTGGGGAAACGACTGCACTTTCAATGTTGTACAAATCAGCTCACCGAACGAGTTAAGAAAGTCTGTAATTTTCTTTATACTTCCAGTTATGACTTCTATATATTCTCTATTAGCCCAATCCTGTTGGATTTGTTTCTGAATCGTCTCCCTGTGTACCGCTGCCATTCTTAATATCCTCCACCACGGAAACCACAGTTCGTAGGAAACAGATTCACCATACACAAACCGTGCCATGGATGAGAGTTAACCCGTGATATCGTTTTTGGACACAGATCATATGGTTTTGGGGGTGCTTTTCAAAGTGTGTGTACTGCCTCAGCGTTTGATATTGCCCTATGAATCTTCCCTCTGATTCGTGGTCACTACGTGCAAATGTCGAACGGACGTAAGAAAACAATGACATTCCGCGAACCGTAGTTGTTTTTCAAACATAGTTTGCTACCGTTTCATGTTGCTTATTGCTTAGACCAAAACCACACCCAAACGTTCAGGAAAAATAATTGTTATAAAGATGTACTTTCGTATAAATGCGATGTTAACTAATCAACCATATTCATTGACTGACCAGGAACACAATATAAATATTTCATACAGCGCTAATTCATGTTGGCATGACAATTGCTAATGTTCCGTGTAGGGCAGAAAGTCTAAATGAGTAACTCTTTATACGCTTTTGTAAGCGACGTTTTAAATACCGCAGTGAAAATCCTTATGACAAGCAACACATCGTCGCCATGAATTAGTTTGGTATTGCAGACTTGCTAGATATGATGATTGGGTTTATTATGTTTATATTTTGTTATAAATGGGACATTATTATATTTAGTTTCTTTGATTAGCAGCACTGCGAAGGCGGCGCAATGGTGAAAGTAATGGGGAACGAAGTTCGTGGTTGCACTGGTCATGTTGCGGTGCTAGCAAATGGCGCGAAGTGGAGGTTGTTGGTGGATAAAGTTGTATTATGTTAATGTAAATTGATTTTACTTCACTAATGAAGAAGATCCAGTTCTCTTGAAGATAAGCGGCAGTGCATTAACTGTGCGTAGTTTTGTGCAGTAGCCTTCGTTTTGTCATTAATGAAAATGACAGAATATAAACTGGTTGTCGTGGGAGGTGAGAAATTTGTCTCTCTCTGTTTTTAATTTTCTTTGTATGTTTACTGAATTCTGAAGGCCCTTTCCCGCATGTGATATTTTTTCAGTTTGTAAAATTTTTGTTGTCGACTTCTGGGTCTGAAATACCGTGTAATCACTCGTTTATACGGAGTGTCCAATTCCAATGTCGACTCTTAAAAAGAACCAGGTATGTATATGTGCTTAAAAGAACCCAGTATGTAATTGTACTCCTATAGGTTCTTTTCAGTTTTGTTTTTATACAAACGCTTATTCTTTCCTTTTTAAAATGATACACGCGCTGCATTTTGTATTGTCGTTGCCAATATCAACGTACCCGTTGGTTCTGTGCATTTTTAGTTAGTTGCAGTGTTACAGGAGAATATTTGGTATTGAATTAGTTGGTTCTATTTAAGTTAGGGTTGTGTATGTGGGAATTGTGTATGGTAAAGCTAATGAGTAGAAATTAAGGCACGTTTGTACATAAGAAGGATACTTTTGTATTGAGATTCAGTATATATTAGATATAATTGCATACTTGGCATTAATGTATCACTAAACCACAATCCAACACCAGTAAATGCAGGAATGAAGATTGGATATTTCAACCATGTTGTCTGGCGTGGATTCATGCATCTATATGCATTTAAAGTGAAGGTGCAGAATTATATGCAAGCACATTGTAGAAAATCTTTCTGAGAAGAGCAGTGATTGCCAGGTTGTGTATGTGAGCATCATACTAAAGAAGGAACAAAGTGCTGCATGTCTTATGAAATATTCAAAGTGTGTCATCCACTTTGAAATGCTGTGGAGTGACAAGGGAATGAAATGCTGGATGGTTTAGTTCACTCATACTAGAGGAGTTAATTAGTACTGAAACATGTGCAATGAATGATGTTAACACTTCAAAGCGCAGTGGTAACTGTGTGATACCTGCTCTAATGTTAAGAAACTTTTCATCTTACTGACAAAAGTGGCAGAAACAAACGGTGGTTTTGGAAATGAAGTAACTAATGAAAGAAGAGGTGTTATTTATTAACAGTTTTATATATATATATATATATATATATATATATATATATATATATATATATATATATATATATATATATATATACACATATATATATATATACACACACACACACACATTCATAACTCAGTGAAGAGTTCACTGTAACCATCAGCATTTGAAATTTACATTTTTCAGGTGACCTTTGCCACCTCTGAGCTCTTGTATTGGACCGGCAAAGAGGTCATTACACGCTGCAGCAAGTCATTTGGGATCGCTTCGGTACACTGCCAAATTCACTGTTTTAAGCCAGGAATGCTCCTGTGACATGTTTGACACAACTTGGCCATTAGCCATACAGAAAAACTCTGCTACCAAAAGATCAGGTGAGCAAAAAGGCCATTCAACAACTCTAGTGAAAAATGGGTCACTGTAGAAACATATGGCACAGAACATTTATGCTTAACTATGCACTGTGGGCAGTGGATCCATCTTGTTGATGTTATTTGTTAGCTAGGAATTTACAAGCACAACTTCATATTGTCTAGCATTGTCAGTCAACTTATTCTGTATCATTCTTAAAGAAACAAGCACTAATAATGCTGAAAGAAAACACTGCACACCGCACTACCATGTATAAGCTAAGCTATGGAGAGGCTGTTTACAGTCTGCAGGGGTTGTTTGCATCCCAGTACTGAAAATATTATTTGTATATAGAACTTGTTGGATGGAAATGTGTCTCATCTGACATCAGGAATGCATTCGGTATGCCTGAATTTCCTGCAACAAGTTCAGTAATTGTTTACATACTACATGACATGCCTTGTCGTGTTCATTTAGTTGGTTTATAATTTAAGTTTTGAATGGGTAATTATTTAAATTGCAGTATAACATTCAGTGAACACTTTGACTCTTTTTATGCTAAGTGTCTGGGAACGTTGGAGAGCCAACTGATGACAACTTTGCAATATGATGTTCTCTCTCTTAAATATATGTACAGAACATGGGCATCATGTTCTTCTTGAATCTGTCACTGCTTCGCCTTCATACCATTTTGATACACACAGTAACAGAGTGTTATGAGTAGGTGCAACATGCCTTGTTGCTGTAATTAATAATGTTGTAATAAACAACTTCACGGCCACAGTTCTCTCTTTAACCAAGCAAAACATCATGTCAAGCACCAGAGAGAACTGTACAGGGATCCTGAGAGCACTGAGCAATGCAGTGATATTTCTACAGTGACTTACCACTGCAAAGACATTAACTGGCCTCCTTGCTTGCCTGATCTTTCAGCAGTGAATTTTTTTCTGTGAAGTAACCTGAAGGCCAAACGGTGTGAGACATATCCTTCGAGCATCTCCAACTTAAAACAGTGATTTAATAGTGTACATTTTCTGTGCAGCTATGTTAATTATATAATATTTTAACACCAACTTGTTGCACAATATTTTCATTTGCTAATTATTGCTGATTATTGCTGTGACATGTTTTGGCCTCAGCTGTTGGCCATCTTCTGTGAGCTTGCAAGTTTTTTGACATGTGCAGCTTACGCATCAACTTTTGTGGTAAAGATTCTACATATGTGATTAAAATTATAATGAAGACTAAAATATTAAAATCCTTAAATCAGTTTATGGTTAAAAAATGTAATGTTATTTTAATCAGACATTGATGTAATTTGCTGTGTCCAAACATCTGTGTTTTATCCTTTCTTCAATTGAAATAAGTCCTGGAATCAAGTTTTAGGTATGTGTTCAAGCTGTGAATGAATACACTGTACTCAGTATTCCATTTCAAAAACTGTCAGGTATTTCTCCCCCCACCCTGTATGATTTTTGGAGTAAATGGTTATTATTCCCTAGACAACATAAAGTGTTCAGTCCTAGTAGTGGAGACTTTTCTGTGAGCTGGAAACATGGTTATTTAATAATAGGTGAATTTAGCTTCAAGGGGTTAATTAAAAGTTGGTGGTGTGTTAGATGACGGTTGGCCTATGGTAATGTATTCTGGTATTTTTTTTTAATGTGACAACTCTGCTTCAGCAGAGGGGAATATGGTCAAATTATTCTACCTCAGCAAAAATGTCATTACCAGCCACAGGATTACAGATATTATTACAACAATATTACCCCTTCTTCTCCAGTGACTTTCTACGCTATCTAATATCCAGCTTTGATTTTGAATAAAAAACACACACACCCATACACGGGAAGAAAGCAAATACTTAAGTAATACAGTTGTGCAGAATAGCCCCACCCACAGTGTGGCATTGCACAGTTTGCTCTGTACTTCCGCTTACTTTTATTAATGCTTTCTTTTTGCCCAAAGTATGTATTAAACAGAATTTGTGGGGACTTTCAAGGACTGAAGTTTAATGATGATGATTGAAGAGTATAGAACAATGAAGAAGAAAAGAAGCAGGAGGAGATGGTGATGTTTGGTGATGAGGAGGAGGAGGAGACAACAATGATAATGATGGTGGTGGTGATGATGATGATGAAGATTAAGATGAAGATGAAGAAGAAGAAAATGAATATTTTCTTCATTAATTGACAAGTACCATTAGTGATAAGAGCAGTGAATCTGAAATTATGCCATACCAGATCACAAAAGTAATTATAGCACCAAGTTTTACAACCTTGTGACAATTTGCTGTTCTCATTTCCCTTGTTGATATACAAATCACAAGTATTCTTTGGAGAGTACCATTTACTATGTTCTGAGTAAGACCATTACGAACAGCTTACACTCAAGTACCAGTGTTTATCAATACACAAAATTCGCAAATGCTCAACATGTGCAATTGTTCCTTGCTTCATTTTCTGCAGACTGAACATATGTCAATATGAAAGTTACTAGTTTCATGCAGCTCATCATCACCTAGTTCCTTCTCATCAATTTAGATTTCTCAGATTTGCTGTTCCTAATTTCTATTTTCCCTCTGTGGATCAACTTTTATTGATGCTTCTCATGGCAGTTTCTCTTTCAATGATTCTACATAATATCTTCCCCATTTCTTTTCATTTGTCCTTTTTTTATCTGAACCTTGATTACTTATTAACATGGAACACTGGAGAGGTTATATGCAAATTTCTTTTCACTGTGTATTGCTGTGACTTCTGATGCATGAAATGAATTTATATCTATGAGTTGTGATGCATGAGATGCATGTATATCTTTGACTTTTGATCTGTGAGGTGCCTCTTTTTATGACCTGTATTATATGAGAAGCATCTGTACTTGTGACTTCTGACCTATGAGTTGTATTTATATTTGTGGATGCATCTAATTGTGCTTGGCTTTTGTTCTCTCCCCAGCAGTAACATAATTTCCTGTTAGCATTTTGCAGCAGCTAGAGATACTGACCAGTGGTCTCCTTTTAAACTGTACAATTTGCTGTTGTAATGGGATAGGCATTGATTATGTTTTTTGCTTACCCTGTTTTTCATAGCTTAACATAAATTGTGTAGGCATTTTGTTTCAGTCATCAGTTGTAGTTCTAATTTTGTCTTTTTTTCCCCTCAGCTGGAGGTGTTGGGAAAAGTGCCTTGACAATTCAGCTGATACAGAATCAGTAAGTGTAATGAGTATTTTGATGAGGATTGACCTGCTTAGAGAGAGTGATGCTACTTGAAGTTTTGTAGTTGTACTGGCTCTATAAAACTGTTAACTGTTAGTTTCCTGTTTCCTACTGACAACCTAACAGATAATACTCTGGTTAAGAATTACTGTAGCCACATCTGTTGCAGTGATGTGCAAGCATGGTAATGTATTGTTTGATGTGCTTGAAATCCTCATTTATAATCCATCATTTAATTACACCAGTAAAGATTAATTTCTTAATTTGTTATTTTCTTTGTTGAAGTTTTAGCAACTGTGTATTGTAATTTTGCTGTGGAAAGCAATCTTATCACAGGTGAAGTATAGTACTGCTGCTGCTGCTCTTTAATAAATCCCTTATGTTTTTAGTCTTTATTAATACATCATACAAATCAGTAGGTGGTGTATATGGGGAATGTGTAGGAAAAACAATAAATACAAGAAAGATCAATTCAATGCCAGTTCTTATTAGCCATTTTGTTTAAACTTTATTAAGAGATGTAGCAGTAGGAAATTTTGGAATTAATAAGATAACTCATTGTGTATGTGACTTATGCAGAGTGGCACTGTGTTCTGACCAGCAGTTCTTCATTAAGTTCTCACAATTTCCTTTTGCTGTCTTTGTTATTTATTTGTCTTTAAAGCATTAACCAGAGTTTATAGATGATACAGGTTTTGGAAGAATGTGTGTGTGTGTGTGTGTGTGTGTGTGAGAGAGAGAAAGAGGGAGATATTAGTAGAAGCCAGATAGTTGTTGGCTTTCATATGTTTAATTTCTAACACTTTCATACTGGACATGTGAATGTATTTCAATTCTCATTAGTATCATGAATGTTGTGGCAATGTTTGGACATTTGTAAGTCATAGAAAACTTGTAAGAAGTAAGTTTTGAAGTGTGTGTGAACTTACTAATGGTGATTGTATTGTTTTCAGTTTTGTTGATGAATACGACCCAACAATAGGTAAGCGCAGTTCTTAAGAGTGCTGTTGCATTAATGTACGTAAGGATCAACATCATTTCATGATTTTTTTTTTCTTATTTATAGAGGACACATATCGTAAACAAGTTGTCATTGATGGAGAAACTTGTTTGTTGGATATACTGGACACTGCAGGACAAGAAGAATACAGGTTGGCATGCTTGAGTTTTATGGGAGTATGTAACTCATTCAGTGTAGTGGCTAGGGTACAGGTTGGATACCCAGAGATCTGGGTGCCAATTCCAGGAGGAACTTGAGATTTCTGTCTCTAACACTGCAGCAAGACAGGTGTTGGGACCCACCCAGTCTTCTGTCTGGTTGCTGTGATGGCCCATTTCCCATGAAAAAAACAGCCTGGCATGACACTGATGACACCTTCATCTAGTGGTAAGGGCAAAGAAGAACTTGAACTAAAAAACCCGCTAATAGTGGGGCTGAAATGACAATCCTTACATTGCTTTGTGGTTTTGAAGATGTTGGAGTACTGTTTTTATATTATGATTTGAGTTGCTTAAAGGGAACCAGCATAGTGTAGTCAATATTGTGACTAGTTGCAGATTGGATGGTCGAGGGTTCAAATCCAGTCAGGGGCAAGAGATTTTCTGTTCTCCCAAACCAGCCATACTGGTTCTGGGGCCCTCTGAGATTAATGTTCAATGGGTATCCGGGCTTTTTCCCCTGGTAAAAAGCAGCCAGGGCATGTATTTGACCACTCACCTCCATAAATGGCAAGGTTAAGAATAAATGGAGTTTTACCTTTGTGCCCGCTGTGTGCCTTGATAGCATGGACAGGGACAACTTTACCTCTATTTTGAATTGGCTACAAGAGTATATTTGTTAATCAGAAGAGGTTGGCTCCATGAAACATAGTAGAAATATTCAGATTAACTGACTCAGCTGCTGTAGTTGTGAATGTATTCATGTAAACAAAGTTGTGGAACTGATTTTACCTAAACAGTATAAGGCTCTGGCATAGCTCTGGTGGATAGGTGCTGACGTATTGCTGCAGGGGTACAGGTTCAATCCCAGGGTGATAAACATGGGATTTGTGAAGGACAGGGTATTGCTGAGATGGGATTTTCTTTGAACATTTTATTTTCTCCCTTCCAATATGCCATAATCTGTAATGATGGTTGGTACAGTAGGTCTGTTTGAAGCCAGAGTACCAAGGAACTGAAGTCTTACCACACTACTACATTAAAAAGAGCATATCAGCATGGATAGCTCAGTAAATGAAGTGACTGGGATTTGATTCTTATTGAGGCAGAGACTTATCTCTGTACCACCATAGTGTCCACACTGTCTTAGGGGAACCACCACTGGGCTTTGTAATACCACACTCAGGGAACAGCTGCTCTGCTTTGCAATACCACATTGTTCACACTGGCTCAGGGAACCACCACTGTGCTTTGTGATACCACATTTTCCAAACTGACTCAGGGAACCACCACATTGCTCTCAGATACCAGTGTATCTATCTTGGCTGTGTGAATTGCCACTCTGTTTTGTTGTACCATCTTTTTGCACCGACTTAATGAACTGCCTGTCTGCTATTAATTTATGATACCACAGTAATCATATTGGCCTAGGGAACCACAACTGTAATCTGTAGTACCACATTTTTCACACTTGTCCTGGTAACATCCAGTCAGATTTGTTATGCCAAATAGTTTACTCTGGCTCATGGAGCCATCATTGTGCATTGTAATACCTCATTGTCTACACTGGCCCATGGAGAAACTACTCTGATTCATAAACCTACATTGTTCCAACTGCCTCAGAGACACTAATACTGCTGTATTCACAGTGGCTGTGGGAACCACTACAGTGCTTCTTAATACCACATTTACCACACTGGCTCAGGGAATCATCATTGGGCTTTGTAATACCACAGTGTCCACACTGGCTCAATGAAGGGTCACTGTACCTTGCAGTACTAAACTGCCCAAACTGGCTCAGGGAACCACCACTGTGATCTGTAATACCACATTTTTTACACTGGATCTTGGAAGCACCACTGTTCTTGGTAATACCACATTGTTCACACTGGCTCAGGTTGCCACCAGTGTGCTTTGTGATACCACAGTGTCCACACTGACCACTACACTTTGTAATACAGTAGTGTCCACACTGGCTCAAGGATCCACAACTGTGCTCTGTTATACTGCACTGTCTCAGGGAACCACTACTTTGCTTTTTAATACAACACTGGCAGAAGGAACCACCACTGTGTTTTGTAATATAACTGTGTTGACACTGGCTTATGGAACCATTACTCTGCTTTGTAATACAGTAGTATCCACATTGGCTGAGGGAATCACCACTCTGCTTTGTAATACCATAGTGTCCACACTGTCTCAGGGAACAATTGTGCTACTTTGAAATACCACTTTGACACTGGCTGAGGGAACCGCCACCCTGCTTTATTATAGCAGGGTCCACACTGACTCAGGAACCATCACTGTCCTTTGTAGTACCACACTGTGTCAGTACATTGTTCACATTGGTTCTGGGGAGCCCCTGCTTTGCTTTTTAATACCACATTGTTCACATGGGCTGTGTGACCCACAACTCTCTTTTGTAATACAAGTGTTCATAGTGGCTCAGGGAACCATGTTTCTGCTTTGTAATACCACACTCTTCCAACTGGCTCTGAAACTACCAGTGTGCTTTGTAATACCACTTTGTGGACGCTGGCTCAGGGGTCCACCACTTTTCTTGGTAATACTGCAGTGTTCCCACTTTTTCTGGGAATCACCAGTCTGCTGTGTAATGTCACATTGTTAACACTTGCTTGGAATCACCACTGTGCTTTGTAATACTGCAATGCGCACACTGGCTCAGGGAGTGACCACTCTGCTTTGTAATGCCACATTTTCCACACTGGCTGTGGGAACCATCACAGTGCTGTCTGATACCACTATATCCACCCTGGCTCTGGGAACTGTCACTCTGCTTTATAATACCACATTGTTGACACCAGCTTAGTGAATGCTGTGTAATACCACATTGTTTGAGGGAACAACCACTGTACTTTATAATACCACTTTTTTCACACTTGCTTTGGCAGCCACTACTCAAGGCTTGTTATACCACATTGTTCACGCTGGCTTAGGGAACCACCACCTTGCTTTGTAGTACCACATTGTTCAAACTGGCTGAGGGAACTGTGAGTCTGCATTGTAATACTACATTGTTCACACTTGCTGTGAGATCACCTACTGAGGTGTGTAATGACAAATTGTTCATACTGACCGGGGATCTCCACTGTGCCTCATAGTACCACATTGTCCACGCTGGCTCAGGGAACCAGTACTGATTTGGAATACTGCATTGTCTACACTGGCTCTGGGAACTATCACTGTGCTCTGATACCACTATATTCACACACTCTGGTAACTACCCCTCTGGTATCTAGTGTTACAGTGTCATCATTGACTTTGGGATTCATCACCTTGCTATCTAATACCAGTGGCCACACTGGCTTTACCACCATCTTACACCACTGTTCACACTGTGTCTGGAAATCATGAACCTGCTGTTACCACTATGTCCAGAATGGCTCTGAGGACCACACTGTTCTCTATCATAGATGAAATTGAATCTGTCCCAGGGGTTAAAATGGCCAAAGCGTAGTGTCAAAGTGAAGATTGTTTGGGGCTATATCTCGCACCAATAAGTAAGAACCTGGAATATTTAGAAAAATAAGAAGTCGTAAATATTTTTTTTTTTGCAGAATCGCATGTTAGTCAAGGAGTTATGGGGCAAGCTACTTGCTGGATTAATTCATGGGACACAAAGAATTTTTGTCTTGAAAGTGTGTTAACTTAATAACAAACATGTGTTAGGAAATGAACACCTACTAAACTTTATTACATCCCATGCTGTGATATGATACGATATATTTAACTGCAGTTGGGTTGACACCCGGTGGCAGTAGTACAGTACACATTTACACACAAATGATACATAGAACAACACAATCGACACAAACAATACATAGAACAACACAATTCACTAATTAGGAAGAATGCTGACTGTGCCCCATCTTTGCGAGGTATACCCTGGCATTTGCCTTACAACCGAGGAAAAAGCATGCAAAAACCTCAGTCAGGGTAGCCAGAGAATGCCAGAATATGTAAACATAACAATAAGAATAGATAACTTAGAGAATTAAACAAAAGTATACAAAACATACAGCCATATACAAAACAATAAAAAAGAACCAAAAGAACATCACTACACTGCAACACTTCGCTACACTTCACCCATCTACACTTCACTACGCTTATCGACACTTCCCTCTCATTTGGCTTAACCCATTTGTGTTTCCTACCACTCTAATCCATTTCACATCACTAAACTAGACACAGTACAGTTCTCCCATCTCCAGACTTATTTCCAAAATAATGAATCCCTTGACTGCCCTAAAGAACCTCTCGCCATTTCAGTTCAATTCACCTTTTTTTTTCACTTATCCTATCAACCCTTCACTTCACTCTACTTTGCTATTCATATCTACAACTCACTTCCCTGTTCTTCACTTCCCTTCACTTTTTATTGCCTTCTCTTCCCCTCACTGGTTTACACTTTCCTAAGGGCACTGAAGCCACAGAAAGAACTCCTGTGGATGGTGGGGATGATGGTGCTCAAGACTTCATCATTTCTAATTATTGTTGCATTCCCATTCAACTCCTCAGGCCAAGGCAGTGAGTCTGAAGCATCAATGATTGGTGAAGGGTATTATGTGTTCACCCGTACCAACATTCTAGTGTTCAGGGTGGCTACATAACAGGAGGGAGAAGCTTCAGATATGTGAAGGGGGGTGATCAGGGGGGTGATCAATGGTACTTCTTTCTGTGGCATGTGTTTGTTAGTGAACATGATAACATAAAGAAATTATATATCAAAATTGAAATTTCTCTGAAAACAGTGTCAGTGTATTAGTTGATTAAAGTGTTACATTTTCTGTTTTAAACCTTTGGTTGAGAACTCTTATCTTCACAAGAAAGTCACTGCTCCATTTATTTACTTAATCCTGGAGGTCATGTTTACAACTTCTGAGATCTTTATATGTCTGTGTATGTATGTATATTCAATTTGCAGTGCCATGCGGGATCAGTACATGAGGACAGGAGAAGGATTCCTACTGGTGTTTGCTGTAGACAATACCAAATCTTTTGAAGATATCAGTATGTATCGTGAACAGATTAAAAGGGTTAAAGATGCTGAAGACATTCCCATGGTTTGTAAGTACTAAGAGTTGCATGAAATGTTGTTATACTATATGTTATTTATCAGTATGATACTACATGTAAATTTCCAAAGTTCAGACCCTCCCCATAGAATTTATTGTATGGTTAATCAGCTGTATTTTACTTTAAGTCAGGGGTCCAACTCTGCTACTACCAAAGCCCACTGTTTGACACTATTCTGAGCTGGATCCATTCTCCCCCTGTCCTCATAACCTGTTTCCCTAAGATCCTTCTTACTCATTAACAATCCACAATCAGAACCCAAAGTTTGAACACCAGGAATATGAAACCCACACAGTCCTGTGGCAGCTTTATCCATTTCACTAGGAACCATTTTCATAATTAACGTCCTGGTAGCAGAACCAAAGTTTCAACACCACTGATACCAAATACACTGTTCTGACCCAGTTTCATCTTCCTGTTTCCCCAAAATCCATCTTAGTAACTGTAATTAACCAACTCGCAGGTGGCAAGACCCAGGTTCCAGCACCGCAAATACCAAACAAGCACAGTCCTGACCTGGTTTGATTATAACTAAATAATTAACTCTTTGGCAACAGGACCTGGAGTTTTATTATCACTAATGCTAAACACACAATCCTCGTCCAGTTCCATTTTCCAGTTTTCCTAAGATCCATCTTACCGACTCTGATAGAAAGACCAAGAGTTTCAGCACCACTAATCCCAAAGCCACATGTTTCTGAGGCAACTCCATCCTCCTATTTCCATGAGATCTGTTTTGCTAATTAACTAACTCCCTCCTAGCAAAACCTAGAGTTTCAACACTTACTTACTTACTCCATGGAGCAGAGTCCTTCTTGAGAAGCTAACTGGTAGAGTTTCAACACTACTAATACCAAATCCACACAGTCCTGACCCAGTTTCATCCTCTTATTTCCATGAGATCCATTTTGCTAATTAACTACCTCTTGTAGCAGAACGCAAAATTTTGGATACCACAAGTACCAAACCTGCATGGTCCTGAGTGAGCTTCATCCTCCTCCTTCCATAATATTTAACTGATCCTTTCGCTGCAAAACCCCAAGGTCCAACACCATTAACGCATTCAACATGAATAACAAACTACACTTGTACCTATTTTAACACATTGAGGACAGGGCATTTAAATTGTTTAAATGCATGTTCCCGGGGTTTAAACAATATAAATCAACTTTTGTACTGTGTTTCTTTAAAAATTTATAACAAATTCACTAACTATTTTTGGGAACTGAAATTTTCAGGAAATACTCACCGAAGACCCTAGTAGTGCTTGAGGGTGTGATACCTCTGGAAACATTCCCCCTTGTGGAGTGGCACTAAGCAGAACTTGCAGATGTACCAAGTTTCACAAACATGGCACCTCCTAGCAGGATATTTTCTTTTACCCCGTTCACTTCCAACAATTTTCTCTAGCACATGTTTCTGCATATCACCTGAAAGTCTCCCAGGGGGGTTCTCATGAGGCACACAAGAGGTTTGGGTTGATGTTCCTGGGCGTGCTGCATCTGTATCTGTATCTGAGTCTGTCTCCACCTTATCTGTAGCCCAGTCTTTTGCCACTTGTAGCAGAAATTCTTTGTATCTCATTTTTGATGTAGGGTTTAGTTTTTGATAGATTCGAAAAGAATTGAAAAGTGCACAATTTATAAGCCAAAATGCAACTTTCTTTGGCCACTTCACTGTTTTTCTCAAGAGAGAATAATAAGACAAGTACTGATCTGCCCT
>Ga0268261_10000229_pt1 | contig 34344 bp, 47 predicted proteins | sample TergutNc150P1_FD_190353 | JGI IMG/M metagenome (GOLD analysis project Ga0268261, IMG submission 190353) | Nasutitermes corniger P1 segment gut microbial community from laboratory colony in Florida, USA - Nc150 P1 (SPAdes) (version 2) | ecosystem: Host-associated > Arthropoda: Insects >... | reverse complement strand
AAGGACATGGTCCTGTGGAACAACGACACCGCAAAGGTTGGCATATTGGCTCAGGGGACGTGGGTACTGTCTCATCAGCATAAAAACTCTCAAACAATTGTATTGCTTCTATTGTACCGGAAGCAACCGAAAAAATCACCCTAAATTTCAGGATGATTTCATGTTTTGGCTCGATTTGAAAAGCCCCGACCTAAGGGAGGGGGTATTCAGCGGCCTTTTAATCTAAGGCTTTATCTTTTCTTTCTTATACCTTGAACTCCCCTTCCAGGGCAGGTTTTCCATTTCCCAAAACCGCAGAAGCGTTGATAAAATCATACCTCTTGACCATGATTGCCAGCAAAGTGCCGGCTAGGAGCCAGTTAAAGAACTGCTGCGGGAAGTTATAGACAAAGGAATAAACCCACGTATTCATCCCCTCTGGGGCAAACATATAAAAGAATACGATGCCCGACACCCAGTGGCTGGCAAACCTGAATGCCGAAGCAAAAAATAGGGAAACCCAAATACGGGCATTCCGGCGCGGATGGCCTACAGCCATTTTTTTTGACCACATCCCAATGATAGCGCAGGCACCGATATAAGGAAGCAAAAAGTCAAGAAGCACCTGGATTGGATGTACAATGTAAGCCCCCACGATCAACTGTAAAATTCCCAGTGCCAGCCCCCCAAGCATCCCAAGTTTAATCCCATGCCGATAAGCGATGATTGCCATGGGGATCAAAGCCGCCGAAACCGAACCACCTTGTGGCCAAAATAAACGGGAATATACCCCTGCAAAAAGATCTAGGACATAGGCTAAAGCCACCAATAAACTAATTTCAACTAAAGTCCGCGTATGATTCATCTGTTACCTCTCCCATTTCATCATCTATTGACCAGGGGCGCACCGGATGAAGCCATACGCACTTTCCTACGCCGGGTTTAACCGGTTCAGGTTCAAAGGGTCTTTCTCAGCCAGGCGGCACCCCTAGTACTTCCACTAGCATATCACGTTTTGACATATTTTGCGAGTGATATGCACCCTCACTTCGCCCCGGCAAGGATTTCAATCCAACTGTTTTTGCAATATGGATTAATGATATTCCATGGCGTAAGTCGAATATGGTGTCGAAATTTAAACTTTTCAAGGCGAAGAGAAACGAATGAACGCACAAAAAGGTAGCTAAAACGTAGCTAACCTAGAAAACCTGGTCCAGGGCACAAAAACGCGAATGAACGATGACAGCTGATGAGGCTGTTTTTTTATGGCGTGAAAAAAGACCCCAGAGGAGTCCCTAACCAGTTTGTTTAATGGCCTTAACCAAATTATTCTTCTCTGTCCATGTAAATGGGTGAATGCCATACTCTTTATAGGCCTGGATAATCTTATCGTCCACCTTGTGGTTCTTGTCGTCCAGCATGACATACATCTCATTATTTTTCTTCCGGCTTCCCTTAATATCATTCCATAAAAACAATTTATCCGCCGTAGTGGACTTGTTCGCATTGTTTACTACCATCAAATAGCGCTCTGGGATTTTTTTTCCGCTTGGGAAAATAAAATCAATTTTGTGGTCGAATCCACTACGTCCTGCCAGCTTAATATCAGAGATGTAATTGATGTTCTCCTTCTCCAAAAGCAAAGCCACCTCTTCGGAAAAAATTCCCGTTACATTGTTGCGGTTCGTTACATACAAATCGTCAATGGACTTTAAGCCCTGAATATAGAAATGCTTTTTCAGGTTGAAATCCTCTGCTGTTGCAGTCGTCGTAATTGCCCCGTATTCATCAATTTGGAGATGGTGCTGAAATAAAATATCATTCAATATTTGCTTTCGCTTCGGTGTCTTGAAATGGATGCCCTCAAACTCAAGCTCGTTAAGGAAAAAACCATCGTCTGAGAAATGTATCGTCCCATCCTTTTCCTGTTTAAGGTAGAACTGGATAGCGTCGTTGTTTCGGTCTAAAAACGGGGTCGTCACTTCCAAATGTTCATTCACCGTCTTAATTTCAACCGTTTCTTTGAGCCAATCATAATAACTGTGAATTAATTCCTTCATCGTTTTCACCACTTTTTTGAAAATATATTGCTTTGAAGCACAATTAATGGAATGTTTTCTACCGTGAAATATTTTAGCAAATCCTGCAACAAGGCAATCATATCATCCCTGTTACTAAAAATATGCTTAACCTTGGCGTTATCCAGAGGGTATGCCCACTTTAAGTCCCACCCCTCATCCGCTAAGTGGATATGGGGCGCTCTGATATGTTCGCCATCTGGATTTATATGAAGCTTATCGGTGATGTCCAAACGGAGTAATTTTTTGTTTTGGTTGTCTTGGCGTATAAAGTAAGTAATATTGACCTCGTTGATACGCCCTCTTGTAATATCCAATATAAAATCAACGGGGGTTTCTTTCGCCCGAATAAAACGCCTGACTTTGCCACCAATTTCAGGCATGTCTATCATCGAATTGTCAATAAACTCTTTCGGAATTTTCAAGAGCGTAAGGAATTCTTCATTTTTCATCTAGGCACCTCCCTTATTATAGGCATGATTAAGATAATAAACCATTCAAAGCAAAATGTCACGAACATTTTTTATTATACCCCTATTTTACCATCCCACACGCTCGAAAAATGTTGAATTTTTTCAAAAAGCAACCATTTCCAAATCGGAAACAGTTGCCCTACTTTTATTTTCTTGATGGCAGCATTTACCCCAACTGATGGACAAGCGCAATCCCCACGACCATCATCAAGCCCAGTACCGCCGCTTTCGGATTGACCGCCATTGTCTGGCACCTGCTGCTCCACTCCGTCAATGCCTGTTGCCATGCCAGTTGGATCTCCTCACGGTGGGCTTCCAAGTTTTTGATTCCCTCCCATTTGGAAATGTCCTCATGATAGTATTCGCTCATTTCCCGAAGCATGTCGACCGCTTTGATTCCCCACATATCAATCCAACCCCCTGTTTTTAATGGCTTTTTTTATTTCCCGTACTTCTCAATCAGCGCCTCGAAGCTCTCTTCGCTGACGTAAGGGGTGTAGAACCGGGTTTTTTTCATGAATCCCGCTACGAAGCCTTCCCCTGGCTCGTCGGCGCGGATGGTTTCGCAGCCTTTGTCGCCGATAACGTTGCGGCTTTCCACGTCGTCGCTGACACGAAGGCCGATTTTTCCAGTGATGGCAGTCCTTAGCTCACGGTCCAAATGGCCCTCGCTCGCCCGTTGGGTCGAGATAATCAAGTGGATCCCGACTTTCCTGGCGGTTTGCACGATGAGCTTCAAGGTGTCGCAATAAGCCCCTTTAAGGTCTTCGTGGTTCATCACCGGGCGCATTTCATCAATAAAGCAGACGATGAAAGGCATTTTCTCGGGCTCCTCTACTTTTTCATTGTACTTTTTGATGTCTTTCACCTTGAAGGATTTAAGGTATCCCACACGTATCTCCATAATGTCCACCAAATCCTCAAGCGCATCAAAGGCGTCTTGGACGTTGTCGGCTGTCCTGCTGACATGTTTCAGGTCTGATATTTCGTCGACTTCCAGCCCTTGGTTGTCCAGATACCAAATTTCCAACCTGTCCGCTGGGTAATTTTCGACCAGTTGCTTGACCATGAATTTTGTAACGCTGGACTTACCGCTTCCGGTCATCCCTACCACATAGGCGTGAGGGACAACATTGGTCATGTCCATAACAATCGGCGTGGCTTTGTAATTCATTTCGTACCCGACGGGCACGTTCAAAACGTCGGTTGTCAGTTTAATTGAAGTTGGTAACTCGAATTTTTTCATCTGTGATTTCCCCCTTGTCAAATTCAAACATTTTTTCTACATCTTCCTCGATGGCTTCCTCGCGCCCCCCGAACCGCCTGCGGTCGGCTTCATACCGCCGGGTACTATTAGTGTCCAGGGTAGCATCCAGCCGCATTTGCTGGACCCGCTCGGCGCTTGCGTGGTTTGCCTTCACCATCTCCAGTTGCCACCAGTGGTTCCGTTCGTTGATGGCGTACTCGAACCGCTTCTCCATCAGCCAGCGGTCTTCCGTTCCCCCGTTGTCATCGCTCCCACGGTTCAAATGGTAATTGGCGCGCGTCATCAGGTCGTTTGGCATGGTACCCACCCCCGCTTCTCAAATGACTTACCATCGCCTTGACCTCGGCAATGTCTTTCCTAAGCACTTCCCTTTCCAGCCTTAGAAGCTCGTTCTCCTTCGCCAGCTGGAGTGTTTCCAATTCCTCCTCCAGCGTCGTTCCCTCCTCGATGACTGGAGTTTTCATGGATTCCCATAAAGCCCAGGCAATCGCAATGAATGCTAATGGATACATCTTATCCCCTCCAATGGAATATGATTAAAGGACCTCGAGGATCTCTTCCAGTGACATGCCACCGAAATCTGCGCCCTTCAATTCAGCCTCCCTCATCCTCCTTTTAACGTCCTTTTGGGCGTTTTTTTCTTGCTCTGCAAACTCGATCACCTTTTTGATCAACAGTGCATTCCCTTTGATTGTTACCGACATTTCAAGCATCTTCTCACCTCCAACTGAATAGGATTATTATATAATTATGAAAGCAGGTGTAAAAAATGGATCCAGATAAAGTCGCTTACATCTTCGAATACCCCAAGAAAAAGGTATCTTTCCCTTACGTTAGCCACATGGACGAAAATGAAATGTTGGACTTTGGTTTTAAATATGCTATCTCCGGAACAATTGGCGATAGAGAGACAAAAACCGAATTCGGCCATGTCTTGTTAGCTGATGCAGCCACCAAACAAAAGTATCTTGAGTATTTGAAAAATCTAAAAGCTAAATCTGATGAAATCAAAGCTTCCCGGAATGTTACGTGGCGGGGGGGCAAGGATTTAACGCCTCAGCCAAACGGCCGGTAGGGGCCATATTTCTTTATGCGTTCCGCCGCCAGCCGGTTAGTCTCGTCGATAATCTCTTGCATCCGCAAGCGAAGCCTGATTATTTTTTCACGTTGTTCACGCGTTAAGCCCCCGTTTTTTCTACCTTCCATTTCCACGCAATGAATTCTCCATGCTATACGCAGGCTTTTTTCAAAATTCCCTTCCCACGGATATTTCGTGGGTCTTTTTTCGTCCCTCATTATCTTCCCCCCCTCCATGATATTGGCTTGCCAGTCCTTGAGCTGACGTATTCCCCGGTGGCGCCCGTTTCTGGTGCCGGTTTTGGTTCTGGTGTGGCTGCTGGCGCTCTGGCTGCTGGCTCTGGTGTGGGTGTTTGTTTTTGGGTTGCATATGCCTGCGTTTGGATGAACGGAAAGCTCTGACCTTGGACATATGCTATATAAAGCCTCAAAGCTCGAATGACTGTTGTAGATTGGCTTTCAGGTTGTGCTTTTACCCAAGCCAATACGTCCTTGTTTTTTTCGGTAAATGAAACGCTGACCGTTTCTCGTTTTCCCATTCCACACACCTCCTCTCGTTGGTGGTCATACTTAATCCTATGCCTGTGTCGTTCAATGTATTACAACTTTGTATTTCATCGTCGTTCATTTTATCGATTGGTACTAAATGCTTTACCCTATGTTGTGTTACAATGAATTGCATAGTCGCTCATTTACATAGCCAATCATATGCACTTAAAAACCCGTATATTCCCGAACTGTATCTCAATGTGTTTCTTTGTCGCACAAAAAAAAAAGACCATCTATTTCAGATAGTCTTGCAACACGTTTAAAATTCCTTTTGTCGTTTCATTGATTTCTTCTAATGTTGACTGATTCATTTCTCCAGGTGTTTTCGTTTCACTCATGTCTTTGTCAACGAGGTAGTTTATATAATTGCTCGCCCCGTCCGGGTGGTTTTTAATATGTTCATATTTTTTCATATCTCTTATCGATATACTAATCGTCTTTCTTCCACTCACACCATCGCCCTCCTTTCGACAATATAATACCATGACCCACAGTGCGGAATATGTCGGATGGTGTCAGGTGGTTTTAGCATATTATACCCTTAAAAATCATAAACTAAACCAGGCCATGAAAAAACCACCCTTTCGGGTGGCTGTGGTGGCTAGCTTAGGAATTCGCTAGCCAGTGCTAGGATTATTGCTTGTTCATCCGGGCTAAGGGAAAGAACCAAGATAATCCAAACCAACTGAATGACCTTCATCGGCCGACACTCCAATCTCTGGGGTGTTTTTTCTTTGCCTCCCTTCTCTATACATTATATGCTCGGGAATTGGGGGATAGAACAGGATTTTAGAATTATTTGGTTAAATAACTAGAAAATTAGGGTGCAAAGAAAGCCCGTTTCCAGACTAACGGAAGTTGTCAGGGAAAATAAAAAAAACTCCCGAAGGAGCATGGCTAATATTTGCACGCCAAAATAAAACTCCCCCGGAAGCTCCCAAGGGATTTCTAGCACCGAACTAAGGCAGGTGACAATCTGCATCTCTTTAGACCCATAGGGTGTGGCGGTTGCCTGTTCCGCCCTCAGTAGTTCGTTACTGGTCACCTTCAAATTCATCGTCAATATTTTTTGATGGTTGATTTTTTTCATGATATTCTATATTATTTCTACCTGCATTACTTACCAATTCTTGGACAATTTTAAGGCTATCTGTATTTCTCTCACTGTATAAGTATTTTACCATGACCATGACTACACCGATAAATTCGACGATGAGAGCTATAAAGAATGAAATAAACACTGATGAATCGATTTCTAGTGCACCAGTTCCTGAGAACCAAAGAAATACAAATGCAGCAATAACTTGAACAGCCAAAAAAGAAATAAATACCCAAACAATTTTTGTTCTTTGCTTAGATTCCTTATCCTCCCGATTTGACCAATCCCGATAAATATTCAGAGCAATATGCGTCGATTGTGTGGAAATTTGTTCATGCATTCGATCTCCAAAGCTTCTTTTATCCGGAACCTTTTCAATTACAATGTCATTCGCAGCAGCTTGGCTTCTGGATTGATTCAGCAATGCTTTTAAATCCTGTAGATTTACTCCGCTATTTCGCTTCATGAAATAAGGCCTAATTTCCTTAGTCTAAATTCCGCACTCATCGCGGAAACCCCCATTTCCTTAGCTACAGATGATACGCTACCACTCATCATGAATAAATGCTCAACGATTTCCCTTGGCATCAATAATTCAGATGCAAAAGAATTAGCTGCGACCTCCTTCGGATCGGAGCCAGTTTTAGAATGCTCGTCCCGGAAGGAAATACTTATTTCTTCTCCCTCTAAATGCTTGAGGATAAAATGACCTATTTCATGCGCTATAGTAAAACGCTGTCTATAGATGGGTTCATTCATGTTTACAAATATTGTATACGTTTCATTTTCTTTCATTAAAAATCCCGATACATCGTCTCTTCCGAGTGCTTCAAAAGCTTTCTTCATTTCACCGCTTAATTCTCCCTCGACTTTTTCTATGCTTAGAACATCCAATATTTCTTCTAAATCAGTTTCGAAATTCATATTCCAAATCGCTCGAGTGGTATCAAAAAGAAGATTGTAAAGTTCTCTAGCTTTAACCTCAGCGACTTTTTTGTCTAAGATTTTCACCATTTCAAATCCCTCCTTCTTTCCGAATATTAAGGAAGATAACCCTTTCCTTAATCTCATTTTACCACCTCCGTTGCAGTTTGAACATGCTTTTCTCTTATTTTTAGCAACTTTTAGCGTTTTCAATCATAATTTTTCTTCATTATCCATAAAATATATGCTAATCGAATCAAAAAAAGCACCCCTCTCGTTCAGAAGGGTGCTTTTAATACGAACTGAAATTTACATCACGGAATCACCAACACCCGCCCCGGGTTGATTTTGCTGTTGGTAAGCCCGTTGGCCTTCTTCAGCTTCTTCACGCTGACCCCGAACCGTTGGGACAGGTTCCACAGGGTATCCCCCGAAACGACAGTATGCGTGCGCTGGTTGCTGACCCGCAAGACCTGCCCCACGCGGATCTGGTTGGCATTCGGGATGTTGTTCCAGCGCTGAAGATCCGCCACGGTGACGCGGAAGCGTTGGGCGATGGCACCGAGGGTTTCCCCTGCGGTGACGGTGTGGGTGGTCCCGCTAACTGGGGTTTTAGCCTGAACCTGGAGGGCATCCGCCCACACGCTGCGTGGGAGGTTCCTCCCCGGGCAAGCGGTGGCCTGTCCCGGGATGTGGCCATGGCCCCTGACCCGCTCGATGGGGATTTTTCGTCGGGTGGCGATGTCCCGGATCAGCGCCTTGAGCGCTTTTTTCTGCTTCGCCGTAGGCTGCTGGTGCTCGAAATTGCCGTTCAAAGCAATGTGGATGGCCGTAGCATTCTCCACCCCGGCGCCCCAAGACCTGGAACGCTCATCGGTGAACTGGTAGATTTGCCCGTTCTTGCGGATCAGGTAATGGTAGCCGTCCCGCGCCCATCGCTTGGAGTTTCGGAAAAAGTTGCGGTACTGCTGGAGCGTCAGGTTCGACGTGGTGTGGTGGACGATGATCTGGGTCATGGCATTGTCATTGCCATGGTGCTGTGCGTGTGCCCTGTTGATTTGAAGTGCCATTGTTAGTTCCCCCCTTTTTTCATATGCAACACGTTAAGGATCAAGTCAAGCGGCTTCGTGTTCCAGCCCAGCTTGACGAAGTTCTCCCGGATGGAGCCCAGGTGGTTGACGGACACGAGGATGGTGATCCCGTCCCCCGCCCACCAGTAGCCGAACAGGGAGAATACCACACGGGCGGCGAACACCGCAAGCATGGTCAAAAGTTGGATGCGGGACTTGTGGAAATATGCCTGCCAGTCCCCCGCCCCCTTCTCGTGGTAATTGGCGATTTTCTCCACCACCATGCCAAACAGCAACATGGCCGCAAACAAAATCGTCGTGGGCCCGTTGCCCATTTTGTAGATTTCGTAGAAAATGTTCATTTATATGTCCCTCCTTTTTTCTTCTTATACGGGTATTTCCCCTTGTTCCCCGTCGTTGGGCGCTCGATGCGGATCGTGGCGCTCATGGGGGCCGGGGTCTTGGCCAGGCGCTCCAACACGTCCTGGCGGTGGAGCCTTTTTCGCTCCGTGATGTATTCTTCGTTGCCCACGACATCTGCCGGGACCACTACGCTGGTGATGAGGATTTCGTTTTCCCGCTCGATGGGCAGGCCTGTGATGACAGCCTCTGCTTCCTGGTTGAACTCCGGGACGGGTTCGTGGGTGATGGGTTTGTAGTTTTCTTGGGGAATTTTTGAGGTTTTCAGCTCCCCGTTTTCGATTTTTCCATATTTTTGGCGCATTGGGATACCACCTTTCTGGCTAGTTTGATGTCGGTTTTGCAGTGGGTTCGGCAAAAATGCCGGGAGTCGCTGGATTTCAGCCACCCCCAATAAGAGATAATGGCCAAAGCGTCCTTCTTGGTAAGGGATGCTTTTCCTTGGATTTTTTTGAAACGTCTTTTCATGCGCAGGGCATTTCGTTTGCGTAGGATGGTGCGGTCAGGGAAGAAACGGTAGCCTAAAAAATCCACGCCCCGGTCGGTGGGACGGAATACTTGCCAGTTGGGCTTCAAATCAAGGGAAAGGCGTTGCAGTTCTTTCCCGATCAGCCTTCTCGCCCGGTGCAGTTTCCGTTTATTGGGCCCAAAAATCACCATGTCATCGATGTAGCGGACGTAATAGGCCACCCCGTCCATGCGGGAAATGGCGTGATCCAAGTCCTCCAGGTAAAAATTGGCGAACCACTGGCTGGTGTAGGTGCCGATGGGGAGGCCCCGTCCCTCGCCGATGATGTCATCCAACAGCTCCAGCGTCTTTTGGTATTTGACCCTCGTGCGAAACTTCGCTTTCAGGGTGCGGGTGCAGACGGACGGGTAAAACTTGGTCACGTCCATTTTTAGGCAGTATTTCGTGTTTCTCGGGTCGCCCCGCAGCCATTTCTCGATGTACTTCTTGCCGTGGGCAATGCCTTTTCCCGGGACGCTGCCGATGCAGTGAAAGTGCATCCGTTTCACGAGGAGGGGATGGCTTTGCATCATCACCGCCCAGTGGATGATCTGGTCGGGGTAAAATTTTGGTTGGTGGATGATTCGCTCCTTCTTGGAGTTCCCGTCCTTGATCCGAAGTTCCCGCATGGGCTTGGGCTCATAAACCCCTGCGCTAAGCGCTGCCTTTAAGGTTTCGGCGATTTCCTCCTGATTTTCCAGCACCTTCTTGACCGCCGGCCGGTGCGCCTTGCCCCTGGCCGCTTTTTCCATGGCCGTTTTCAAATTTTCTGTATCAATAATCTTTTCAAATAAATTCCCGATCCGTTTCATGGGTTTTCCTCTTTTCTTATAAGCCTGAGGGGTGTTTCGTTGCTAACTACTCGCCCCTCCCCTTTTCGGCGTATTTTTGGCAAGGGCCAAGGAAGATGGGGTGCAAGATGCTTTTGGCTTTTTATCTCATAAGATGGCGGGCCCCACCGTCGGCGAGGGCACCCCCGGAGCCCCAGCCCAGAAGCCAGGCGGCCGGCCCGCAGAAGCGGCCGTCCGTCAGGAAGCCACCAACGTGAACCACTCGGGCGCCCAGCGCATGCCACTGTCCCGCAGATAGGAAGGTAACCGACGTCGCCGGCGCTCCCTGTCGTGTGGCAAATTGAACCCCGGGATGATCCGGGTCGTGGCCCATGTCCAGGATGTCGGTTCCCGAACCCGTCCCGCTGTTGACGTAAGAAAGGGGTTCGTAGGGGGCGGTAAAGACATTGGATGCGTACTGGCGCTGGTCTTTGGCCACCCAGGCCTGATGATCATTAATGTTTACCCCATCCACGAAGTTCCAAGCACTCCCCCATGGGTTTTCGATGTCCCGCCACTTGCAGGCCCAGCGCCCGTCATTGGCATTTACCGTCCCGGAGGAGGCCAGCACATTGTCCGTCGTGCCGGTCTTAGCGCTGCGGTTTTGTACCACATTGCCCACTGCTGTTGTCACGGGTTCCCCGTCAAAGTGGATGGCGGTGTTCCCATCCCCCATGGGGATGATGTGGGTAATGACCCTAGTCCCCGCCACAGCCGAATTCCAAGTACCTGTCCCAATCTGGAAGGGCTGGCCCTCACGGTAGTGGGCGGCAGTGGCGTTGCTGACGATGGCGCGGTTGGTCAATTCCTCCGCTACGGTTACCGCATCGTCGGCGGTATTTCGCCCGCCCGAGAAACCGAGCATCAGGGTTTGGGTATCCAGGGTGGCAAATTCCACGTAAATCAGGGATCGGATCACGTCCCAGGCATGGATATCCATCAAGCCGTAACCGTCCACACCGCCCACGTTGTTGGCCCGTGCGTCATTTCGGAAGTTGACAATACTTCGAGACACTGTTGGCCAAACATCCGGCAGGGAGGACAAACGCCCGTTGACAGTTATCCCTTCGTAGGCCCCCACTTCGATGAAGTCCAGCTCGCGCCCCGATTCATGGTCGATGAAGCATTCCGGCAGGTAAGCCCCCGGGAACCATTCCATGGACACCCTTAGCCAGTAGCCCGGGATGACCGACGGCACCGATTCCGGCCGGGAATGGGAAATATAAACTTTTGGGATGCGTACCATGTGCTGCCCCTCGGCGTTGACCACCTTCCCGATGCGGCCATAAAGCGCCGTCCGGTCGAAGTCGTTGCGGACGATTTCCCCGTCAATCCCCACCTGCGCCTCCAGTCCGATGGAATCCAGGATGCGGGTGGCTGTCGGGCTGGCGTTCCCGTCGTACCAGATCCCGAAAATAGCATTGCGGTCACGGGGAATATCCGTGGCCAGGGTAGCGCTGCGCCCCTCAGGCCCCTGGGGCCCGATCAACCCCCGAGGCCCCACCAAATTGGGCGACATATCCGCCACCTGTTGGCTCAAATCCCCCAAGGTCTTGGCTGTGGTGCTCACCACATGCTCATGCAAGTCCGAAAACGTCTGCACAAAATAAGCCGCCATCCCCTCCGGCAACGGCTGGTGGGCAAAGGCCTGGGTCATCTCAAAGGTGAACCGCCCCGCCGTGGCACTGGATCCGTTGTTGTAATGCAGGCTCAGCTCCCCAAGCACATGGGCGCGACCGCCATTTGGCGGCTGCAAGAAACCGGCAGGCACCAAGAACTTCACCGTCCCGCCCCCTGCGTCCACGATGTCAGCATTCACATGAACCTGATGACTGGCCGCCACCGTAGACCCCGGATGCTGCACAAACACGGCCTTCACCCATACATGGGAAATCCCCTCCAGGGGCACCGCCGCCCCCTGCTCATCCTTCAATTGGAAATAAATCTCCGCCGTGCCGATGTCGTTGGTAAAATAATTGCTCTTCGTGTCAAACGTTTGATGATTCGGCCCCACCACCAAGGGGAATGTGCTAGACTTGACCATGGGTTTCTTCCTCCTCCACTAATTGGCTGTACAACAATTCAAACATCTCCGCATCCTTGCCCTCCAGCTCTTTTTCGTAATCCTGCAAAACCAGCCCGATGATTTTAAGCGTATTCTGCAAGTTGCCGCCTTCGATGGCGAACAGCTCCGCCTCAAAGGCAGCTATTTCCTCCACAGGTGCCCCTTCCAGGGCCTTCGCCTCTTCTTTCAGTTCGTTGAACTTCTTGGCCAACAACTTGCATAGCCGTGTTCGGTGGACGGACTTCACCCCGCTGATGGCCATGCCGTAAAGCAAGTCGTGGACGTATAAGACATCCCTGTTTTTAATTTCCAGTTTCATGTGTTCCCTCCTTCTAGGCTGCGCCAAGCGCTTTTACCTGCATTCTCAACTCCTCGTTCTGCTTCGACAATTCCTGGATGGCCAGGACGCAGTTCCAAAGCACCTTCGTCAGGTCAACCCCCAGGTTCTCCTCGCCGGGGGACTGGATGCCTGCGTTTTCCTCGGCAATGGCCCCCAGCACCCGCTCGCTGGATTTCAGGCACCCCGAACGATTGCGGGCAGTGACCCTCCCCTCCTCGGGGTGATAAAGGTAGGAAAACTCCGACACCTTGATCCTTTCGACCAAAGCAAGCCCCGTCCCCACGGTACCTGCGGGCACCGCTTCGATATCCGCCTTCATCTGTTGGGTGGAGTGTTGGTGGAAGCCGTAGCTCCACACCGTCCCGCCCACATTGTTGGCATTGCGCCACACGTTCAGGTAGCCCTGGACGGAGAACGACTGCCACTCCTGCCCGAACTCGGCCACCACGGCCCGGTTGGTGTTGCGAAACTGCACCCGGTGCTGGCCGGCGCTTGCCGTCCCTGTCCCGGAGCCTGCCGTCATCCACGTGTTCCAGTCCCCGGCAGACCTTTGGTGGGTCGTCAGGGAAAAGCACTGTTCATTGGTGGCGGCCCCTGAAAGCATCCGCCGGTGCATCCGAAACCCGTCTGGGTTGAAGGTGGCCGTGGCCAGGTTGTTCCAGTCGTTGAACCGAAGCTCCGTGTTGGTCAGGATGAAGCTGTCCCGCACCTGCGAACCCCCGCCCTGGCTCTGCCGCCCCACCAACCGGTGGCTGGCCGCCTGGATCAGGATGGCATTGTTGGTGTTCCCATCCGCCGGGTGGATGTTCAAGTTGGAAGCCACCATGGTTCCGCCGGTAATTCGGCTGGCAGACATGGTACCCGCCGTAATCATCCCGGCGGTGATGGCACCTGCGGCAATGTGGTTGGCAGTAATGGCATTGGCTGCGATATGCGTAGCCGCCACCGCCCCACCGGCAATCTTGACCCCTGTAACCGAGCCATTGGCAATCTGGTTGGCTGTCACCGCATTGTTGGCCAGGTTGACCGTGGTAATCGTCCCGGCCACCAACATCCCCGAGGTGATCGTCCCCGCCATGATGCGGTCGCCGTTGAGCGTCCCCACCTCGATGTGCCGGGTCAGGATGGCGTTTGAGGCGATATGGTTCGCCGCAATGGCATTGGCGGCAACATGGTTCGCCGTCACCGCCCCACCGGCAATCTTGACACCGGTAACCGAGCCATCCGCCAGGTTCCCGCCAAATACCGTAAACGTCCCCCGGACAATGGTGTCCCCGTCAAGGACAATAGCATCCGACCGGATCACCGTCCGACCGTCAGACACTTGGAAGAACGTGCTCCCGGCCTCGCCGTTGACGCGCATGTCCACAATGTCCCGGGTGGCCAGCAAGGAACTCAAAGGGCTTCCGTCTTCATCCCGGACAAATGCTCCCCAGGCTCCGGCCATTTGAACGACCTCTGACTGGAGACCGCTCGTTTCACTTCGGACGATGGTGGAAATCCGGGCCTCGTCGCTCGCCAACATCAATGCATCATGGGCCAACCACCAGGCAGAATCTGCCTCCTCGATGGCGGCCCCCGCCCGCAGGTAAGCTTGATAAACACTTTCCTCCAATCCCCTTAGGGAGGATTCCAACTCATCCAGTGCCACCGTGTTGGCCGTCTGCCCCGACACCTCCGGCGACCAGGCAGAGGCAAGCCCCGCATTATTGACCGCCCGCACCCTGTAGTACCAGGTCTGGTTTTCACGGGGTCCTCCCGTTGCCGTTGCCGGGGCATTGAAGGTCATAATGGGATTTCCAGGGATACCCAACCCGGGCGGATTGATGGGGCCGGGAATGCCCATCCCAGGCGGCGGGATCGGCGCAGGGTTCCCAACCGTCGGCGGAGGTGCCGCCCCGGGGCTTCCAACCGGTGTTGCCGAGGCATGGGTGAACATGTTCACCGGCCCCCGGTAGATCAGGCTGAAAGGCCCCGGCAGGAAGCCCTGCACCTGGGAAGCGTGGAGCTCGAACTGCACCCCAAGTCGCTGGGAATCCCACCCCAAGAGGATGGAGGCAAAGAGGCCAGTGGCTTGGAAGTTCGTTATAGGGGCTACCGGGGCGATGATGTTGGTGCCGTCAGACGGCAAAGCTGGCCTGTCCCTAATGGCGGCCACTTCCCGCTGCACATTGCGAAGCTCCGGGTTGTCGTACAAGTCCCGGAAATTCCCAAGCTCGATCACCGCCCGGGTGCCGTCCGCCAGGTCGTACTCGTAAGAATAAACCCGGCTCTCAACGGCGATGGTCTCTCCGAAGGTCTCATGGTCCACCAACCGCACCATGTCCCCGATGGACAGGCGCCGGTGGCTGAAATCCTCCCCCTCCAAAAGGGACAGGTCAACCACCGTCAACTGCACGTGGTAATGGGGATGGGAGTTAGATTGAAGGTGCTCCCAGGTCCTTAGCATCAGTTCCCGCCCGTCCTGGATCGTCCCATCGCTAAACATCCCTTCCCGGTGCTGGCGCTGGCCGTTGACGACAAGCCCAAACTTCTGGCGGGCCTGCTCATCCTCCACGAACAACTGGCCTAACGGCTTGGAAAACCCATCGCCCGGGAGCGCCTGCACATCTTCGAACATGATCAGTCGGGTGTTGCCCCCAGTGGGCACGCCATTTTCGTCGTAAATAGAAAGCGATGCCCCCTGGCCGTACATGCGGGTGCGGATGTGGTCGGTAGTGACAGAAAACTCCATCCCCTCCACGTCATGGCCCACCTCAAGGACAAGCCCCGTGTCGGTGCCGATGCGCACCAGGTCGATGAAACGCCCAACGATACGGCCATTAGAAACCTCAACCCTCGGGCGGATTTCTGCTCCCCACCGCTCCACTAGTTTTGAAAGGGCGGATAGGGAGGACTCCCGGTAGTAGTTGGTGCTGTTAAGCCCCAGATCCATCACCTGCCCCAACTGCCAACGGGACTGGCCTTCCAGGGCAACCTCCGCCGCCTGGCGCAGGGTCACGTTTTGGGGACGCCGGTCCATGATGTAGTTTTGCGCCAGGTCGTGCATGGCGTCCTGGCAGTAGTATTGGGTGTCCACCCCAGTATGGCCTACATTCCTTACCCGCTCGGTGATCTCGAACAGGCGGAACATGCCATCCTTATCGGAGAAAGCCACCTGATGGCCAGCAGGGACATCTACTTTCGCTTCCGTTAGAAATTCAAAGGTGGACATATCCGACAGGATTTGCTTGTACCGGGCTTCCCAAAACGGGGGAGCCCCCTGTGATACGTTGGAAAGCACCTGCACCAACCGGTCATGGTTGTCAAAAATAAAAAGATCAGCCATCTAATACCACCTTTCAAAAAAATCCGTCATAAAGCCATGGTTCGCCTGAAGATTATTGATCCCAGGCGCAAGCTCAATCCACTGGCTCATAAAATCAAAAGCGTGCATCTGCGCCCGCCCGTTGATGGAAATCCGCCGTTTGGCACTATCTATTTCAAGCACATCGCCCGCCGCAAAATTCCAGAGGACCCGCTGGGTGCGCCCCGTTGTGGCATTGGTGATGACGAATTCATTCCGGGAGGCTGTAAACTGCACCAAAAAGTTGGGATGACATGGGGCTGAGCCGCGGTTTTGGATAGCGGTGGCGTTGGTCACCACTGGATCTACCGCATATTTGTAGGGGTCGTGGCAGATGAAAGAGATGCTCCCCTCAGCCACCCCGTTCCCGGGCGCCACCGTGAAGCGTTCATCCACCTTTGCAAAAAACTGGCGCTCGGGCTCCAAGTCAAAAATCAGTGGTTTTGCAGTCAGGGCCAATAGATGGCTTGAAATTCGCTCCATGATTTCGTTGAAATCTTTTCGATCCCTGAATTTAAAGGCGACCGGGACTGAAATCATCCGGGACATATGCCGCCTGGACGAAACCAGTGCCCCATTGCGGTTGGGGATGATGTTGTGTTCCAATCGGACGGTGGCCCATGCCGGGATAGAAAAGCCTTTCAGTATCATCAATTCATCAAAACGCCGGCCATTATATGTAAAAGTCGCCATCAAGCATTCACCATCCTTCCGTTGGTCGCCCTTCGCCTTTGTTCGTGTTGGATTCTAGTAATCTCAGGGGCGATTTCATGGGAAATCTCCCGGCCGTTGACATGGAAATGATTATGGATGACCGGCTGATTCCCTTGAACCATTTCGCTGACGGCCTGCAAAAGCGAATGGTCGCGACTGCCGCCCCCTGTAACAGATGCAGCGCCCATGGCAAGCTCTGCCCTGACAGTCGGCAATGCAGTGGCGAAGCCCATTGCCTGCTCCATTTCCGAAGCTAATCGGTTGGAAAGGTTGCGGATAGTAGCTAACAATTTATTCTCGCCCGCCAACAGCCCGTTGTTGATGCCTGTCATGATGGAGCCCCCAATACCAGGCGCGTCTGCACCCTGCATAAAAGCCCACATGGCCGCCCTGCCCGCCATTTTCATGACAACGCTCCGAGTGGCCGATGCCCTGAAAGCCCGGAACAAATCATGAGCTATATGGTAGCCGTAGTTCCACCTGTTCCCGCCGTCGCGCTCTTGGTAAAATCCTTGCTTGAAAGCCGAAAGCGCAGTTTGTCCCGCACTTTCCATCACGGGAAGGACTCTGGCGATTCCTTGCGCGAATTGATGAATAAAGTGCATCCCCATCTGGCCAATTGTTCCCGAAGCCTCTGCAATGGTGCCCCTAAGCTCCGAAAGGCTATCTGCCATCCCCAAGTTAAACCCGTCCCCGGTGTGCTCACCGATGGTATAGGTGGCACGGGAAGGCGAATTGATTTGAAGCGCCCGCCTCAGGGTCTGGGTAACGGAGTTGGCAATATTAGCCGCTGTGTTCATAACTGCATGACGGGTGTTGTTTAGGCCATTGGCAAGGCCTGTCATGACATTGCCCCCGATGGTTCGCATATCCCCGCCCAGGGAATTAAAAGCCCCAGTGATGGAATTCGCTGCGTTTCTTGCGGTATTGGTTACGGTATTGGCACCATTTCGCATGGCCGTGTTGAACCTTCCCATGGAGTCGCTACCAATTCCCGCCAATTGATTCACGGTTGAGCGGATTCCTTGGTTCATCTGGTTAAACACCCGGCCCATTTCCTGCGACCCTTGCCGGGCCGCCTTGATCATAGACTGCGCCATGTTGCGGGTAGAGCGTTCCACCGCTTGGGTGCTGTCATCCAAGCCTCCAGTCAAGCCGTCACCGGAACGCTGTCCGGCGTCAAACATCTCCCTAGACGGGGAATTGATGCCCAGGAAGTTCCGCACCCCGCTTAGGAGGGTGCTTCCCATTTCCCGTGCGGCACTCCCGATAGACCCTAGACGGTCGCGGATTCCCTGGGTCAAACCAGAGACAATATCCCCGGCAATATCACCCATACGGGAAATCCGCTCCCTGATGCCGTCCACTACGCTGTTGAGCATGTCCCGCCCCCCAGCGATAATCCGGGGGAGGTTATCCCTAAGCCCCGTCACCAAGCGAACAATCAAGTCAATAGCCAAACGGCCCAGTTGCCCGATTAGCTGCATCACCCCAGAAACCAGAGCTCGAAGGATTTGCCCACCTGCACTGATAATCTGGGGCAAGGCCCCAACGAGGGCCCCTACCAAGGAAACAATCAACCGGATCCCCGCAGCAATCAACTGCGGAAGGACTTGGATAATCCCCGAAATCAGAGATTCGAGCAACCGAATCCCGGCATCGATCAGCTGCGGAAGCATACCGATAATGGCAGCTAATAAATCCTGTACCAATCGAATCCCAGTCTCAATCAGCTGAGGGAGCATGTCTATCAAGCCCTGGATCAGACTCATCAGCAACTGGATGCCGGCTTCAAGCAGCTGGGGCAGCATGCCAATGATGGCATCCAATAGTTGCATAACCAACTGGATCCCCGTTTCGATCAGCACAGGGAGGATGCTTAAAATACCGTCAATCAATGCCATCAGCAACTGGATGCCGGCCTCTATAAGTTGCGGCAACATATTGATGATGGCATCCAGCAAGCGGATAATCAAATCGATGCCGGCTTCAATTAAAACCGGTATTGTATTGACGAGGCCTTCGATCAAGCTTGTAAGCAATGAAACGCCAGTGTCGAGGATGACCGGCAACATGCCGAGCACCGCATCTACTAACTGCAAAACTAAGCTGATCCCTGTTTCAATCAAGACCGGAAGGACATTCAAAATCCCATCAATAAGTGAAGTTAGCAGGCTCACCCCTGTGTCAATGAGCATCGGAAGCAACGACAAGAAAGCATCCACTAAAGAAAGCAGGAGGCTTACGCCGGTTTCCAAAAGGCTAGGAACCGTCTGGGCAATCCCTTCAATCAGGCTAACAAGGACGCTGACACCTGACTCCAAAAAACCGGGAAGCGCCGCCGCAATCTGATCGATAAAGCCGATGAGCATATCCCCTACCAATTCAACCAATTCGGGGACCGTCTTGCCCATCCCTTCAGCAACCTTCGTTAAAATCGCAACGCCCTTCAGTAAAAGCGCAGGCAAACCGCCTACCAATAACCCGATAAGCATAGGAATCAGCCGGGTAAACAGGCTTTTCAGTTCGCTAGGGTCGCCACTCGTGAAAAAACGCTGGATCCCTGCTATCATCTTTTGAATGTCATCCAGGAACCTGCCAACAAAGACGCCGACAGCCCCTACGACAGTTCCGACTGTGTTCTGGATAAATTCCCACGAGGTAGCCACAGCACTGCGAAGGGAACTGTTTTCTCCCCCTAGCCGGGAAAACCACTCCATCAGGGAGGAAAAAACGTTGCTGATGGCGGATACCGCCGCCCCGATAACATTCTGGATAGTTGGCCAAACGTTATGGACAAAATTCCTGAACCCTTCGTTGTTGCGGTAAAGCTGCATCATCATGACGACCAGCGCCGAAATGGCGGCGACGATCAGCCCGATTTTGTTGGCAGCCATCCCTTGTTGAGGGCCGCTTTCGCTTTGGTCAGGCCAGTTGTCGCCACAATCTGTGCGAATTCCGCCTTTGTCCCTGCAATGGTGTAAGCAGTCATGAGAGACTTTACTATTTTAGTAGCCATCAAAGCCTTTTTGAAGGCCGTAAAAGCCGCCGTCACTTTGTTTACCACCAACAAGCCGCCAATCGCCGCAGCCACTGGCCCAAAAGGCGTATCAAGCATGATGTCCCGAAGGAATTGGAACATCCCCCCGGCTTCGTCCACCCGGGTCACCAGCCACATAAGGGCATTGGCCAGACTGTTGACCGCATCGATTTTAAGATTAAGTAAGTAAGCGCCTGGAATAGCTAATAGCCGCCGCCACGCATACCTGAGGTTTTGCACGCTGTCGTAAAGGTTGCGGCTGTTTTCCGCTGCAAATCCCAAGACCCCGGCATTTTCAAAGAAATATTCGGCAAACTGCATCCGGATAAGTTTTCGCTGCTCATTTCCAAGTTCATTGAAATTAACCCCCAGGTTCGTAGCAGCCCACGCCGCAATATCCGCCTGGTGGGCCGTCAGCCCCAATTCAAAACCTGCTGCCGTACTCCCTTTGATCCAGTTTGCCATGCGCCGGTTGGCATCCTCCACTGACAAGCCTTTGAAAGCGGCGGCATCAGCGGCCATCATCGTCTGCTTGGTCACCAGATCCATCGCCTCGTCAGCAGACCGTCCCATCCCCATCCATGCCATGGACATATTGGTGAAAGTCGGCTTCAGCCGCCCCGGCAGTTTGCCGATGTCAGCCGCCAACGTATTCATCCGGTCACGTGCATGATCCGCATTGTCCCGAAACACATTATTAAAGGAGAGGGAATTCGACTGGAATTCGTCGGCCGCCCGGATCATGGAGTTCATGACTTTGGAGGAAACGATCCCGGCAATAGCGCCTTTGGCCACCTTCGCCATGGTAGAGAACGCCTTCCCAAACTTTCCCGCACTGCTTTGGGCATTGCCCGTCACTTTGTTGATTTCTTTGTTGGCAGCTGAGCCATCCACCGCAATTTTTCCAAGCAGCCTAAACAATTCCATCGAATTCACCTCCCCATCCCAGTATTTGGTTGGCTATTTCAAGCCCTTGCAATGCCTCTAGCTCTGCATTTTGCTTTTTCACCTCGGCTGGCTGTGCCGCTTGCAGGACTTTTTTCCTAAACTCGGCATAACCTTCTTCGCGAAATGCCAGGTGGTTCCACATGTACCATATTTTTTCCTCCTGCATTTCCTCGAACATAACGACGAGGAAATCCAGGAAATCTGAAACGGACATGGAAGCAAGCAAAAAAGACACGTCGTTATAGCGCTTGAATAGCAAATCCCTTAGTTTATTGGCGCCGCCTATTTGATCAATTGCTTGAGCTGTGGCAAAAAAGTTTTGAGTTCCTCTTTTTGAAAGAAGGACACAATAAGGGCCATGTACTCCGCCGGTGGCAGGGTTTCGATGGTTTTTTTGTCGGTGCCGGTAAGGGAAGCCAAAAATTCGTTAACCTCTTTCTCCGCCTTGCCGATTTCACCCATGACCGTTTCAGCCATGTCCGCAAAGAGCTCCACGCCGATGGATTCAAACATCTCCTCGCTCATCCGGCCGTCACGTTTTTTGCCCATTTCATCTTTGAACAGTTCCTTAAGGGCTTTCAAAGCCCCTGTTTTTTTCACAATGGGAAAGATTTTGAAAATATCCGTCCCTTTTAGTTCCCGCATTTTAATTTCCATTTGGTGTTGCCCCTTTCAGTGCATTGACTTGGATTTGTGCCGCTGCCGCCGTAATATTAAGCGTTGGGTAAAGGATGGTTACCGGCAAAGCCTGGTTTTCCACGTTTTCCGCATCGACACGGCCTTCAAACACCATTTCCACCGTCCCTTTTTCGCCGTCCGTATTTTCAAGCTCCAACCCGCTAGTACAGATGGCGTTATGGAGGATAACGATGATCGGGCGGTCAGAACCGGCAACCGAGCCCACGTAGGCGATGTTTTGCAAGTAGTCGCTATCCTCAATCTGACCTTTCGGTTCAATGACCGTGTACCCCGTAGGATAATTGGTCCCATTTGAGGCAAAACTGCGGCCACGGATGGCAGTGCGGATATTTTCCGCGGTCAGCTCAATCACGTTGCAAGTAAGCGATGCTTCACTTTCGGTGATGATGTCCAAACCTCGGGCACCTCCGAATACGCCATCCACCTCAATCTGCTCGATTTCTTGTGTCAAGGTGAGGGAATTCCCGCCAGAGGTTGCCCCTAAGCGCTCCCCGCGCCACTGTCCGCCGCTCCAAACCAAATTCTTGATAACAGCCCCGGCATTTAAGACAAACGACCTGGGCGTATTCCTTGTATAGCCCGTCTTGGGCAAAGTAGTAAAAGCTTCTGACATATCAAACCCTCCAATCGATTTTTACGATAAATTGCATGTTCCGGCGGTGCAGGGTTTCCGACAGCACGGGAATCGTGTTCTGCCTGGAAAAACTCACCCGCAAAAAACAGCTTTCTGTAAATATTTCCCGAAAATGAAGGGCCTGCCTAAGTTTCTGGCAAGCCTCCTCCACCCTCAGTGCGCTTTGGTTGTCGAAAACGTCCACATCCATCACAAACTCGGAAGCGTGCCGCCCAACGCCTTCCCCGTTGTAGGAGAAAGTCGCATAGGGGTATTGCACTTCCCGTTGGCGGTTGGCCAAAAAATAAGATTCCGGCACAGCTTCCCGCATCAGTTTGATAAATTCCTCCAAAAAATCCATTAACCCATCGCCTCCTTGTACAGGTCAGCCAGCAATTTCTGGATCCGTTTTGCGTTGTTCCTGAAGGCCGGGCGAAGGAAAGGCTGGGGTTTCATCCCAAATGTAAAGATAAAGCCAGAACCGTCAGGGGCGGGATAAGCCCATCCCCCTTGGCGGCCATTGCCGTTTTCCGCAAACTCCCCGGTCCCAAACTCCACATAGACAGCGTATTCCACCGGCGTGCCCACATAAGCCTCCATTTCAGCCTTGTTGATGCGATAGTCGATAGAATCCCGCAGGCGGCCGTTATCGACGGCCACAATGGCCACCGCATGGCTTTCCACGATGATGGCGGCCATCTCCAACCACTTCAGGTTCACCGATTCCATGGTGGCGATGACTTCCTTAGAATTATCGATAAACTCGATTTTTTTGCGGGCCATGCTACTCCACCCCTTTCACAAACACCTCAAGGTGGCTGCCTAGCCCCATGGGATTGTCCACATAAGTGATTTCATAGGCGGTGCCATCATGGATCAGGCGGTCCCGGTTGGTGATGGGCTTACCGGAATCGAAGATAATGGCCACATGGGTCGCCTTGGCCAAGAAATTCTTATCGTCCGTGGCTTCCTTGCCGCTTAACAAGTCCATGTAACCCTTCGCCCGGCATTTTTCCGTCCATTCAAAGATAGGGTCCCCTAAGCGGTCTTCGCCGGCTTTTTCAAATTCCTGGATGATGAATTCCTTCACGGTTACCACCTCAGCTTCCTGTAGGGATCCAAAAACTGCATCAATTCCTTGGGATAGCCGCCCTCGGAATCGCCTCCCACGTTGTAGGACACCGTCCAGCGGCTGATTTTTTCACTGGCAATCCCGACCTTATCCGCCATCTTGGCATCGTAGCGCAAAAGCTCCCGCACCCCGCGGACGATATCGGCAGGGTATTCCACCAGGTATACCCTGGGGCTTTGGCTACCCCCTTGGGCTGTTTCGGCTTTAAACCTGCCCCCAATGGAAATGTCACGCCCTTGGACCCCCATGACCTCATAAAGCCCATCATTGAAGCGGCTTCCATGAATTCCTACCGTATCGCCAACCTCAATGCCTTCGGCCAGGCTCACAAGGTGAATCTGGTTGTTTTCCAATTTTCCAACGAGGCCTTGGGCATATGGATTGAAAAAATTATTTTGTGTCAACCCGCGGATCATCTGTTCCAAGCCGTCCAAATCATCCTGAGTTGCTTTCGGATTGATTCCCAACGCTTCTTCCAAAGGGATAATCATACAACCACCCCTATTTCGCCGGCGTTTTTTTCAAGGCGGCGATTTCCTTGCGCAGGTTCGCTTTTTCAAGCTCATGCTTTTCCACCAGCCCACGAAGCCCCTTGACCTCATCCTCAAGGCGCAGGTAGCCCTCCTTGAACACTTCCAGGTCATCGACGGCCTTGCGGTATTCCGCCACCGTGTAGGACTTCCCGCCGGTAGCGCGCTCCACTACTTGGTATTCGCCCCCGGCAAGTTCCACCACATCATAACCCTTTTGCAGGTACTCGGCCTTCTGGTCCTCAAGCACATTCAAGAGGCGGTTTTCTTTTAGCATCGTTACCATAGCGCTGCCCCCCTTACGATCCAGCCGGGCCGACGACCATCGCAAGGCCTTCGTGGCGGCTTTCGAATAAAATTACATCGTTGTAAACTTGCTCATAGTACAGCCAGTTCCCCGCGGTCTTGGCGGACGGTTCATCCAATGCCACAAAAGAGTATTTCTCTGGGGCGCACATACAAGGGATATGGATCAGGATAAAATGGATTTGGCGGGAACCTGCTACCGGCCTAGCGCCATTTGAAAAGTCATACATGGTGCGCATGCGGTCGGATGGGATGGCCGTATTGATGACCACATCGTCCAAACGGTTGATGATACGGTTGATTTCCCCGGTATTGCCCTGCACCGGAAGGGTACGCCCAAATTGCTGAAGGTTCTTGATGAGGGTCCTTACCGGCGGCGTGCAGAAAATCTCTCGCCCCTGTGCCGGGATGCCCTTCTCGTCCATCTCCGTCATCAGCTCATCAAACAATGGCAGGAAGTTTTCGGCGGTCAGCGTTTCCGTATGGATGCCTGCGCCGCCCCCTAGCGCCTGCTTGCGGGCAAACAGGGAGGACATCATGAACTTGTCGCGCTCAGGGGCCTTTTGCTGGTCATTGAATGAGCGGGTAATGTTGGCAATCGTAGTCGTCCAGTTCGTCTCGTCAATGTCAGACGGGTCGACCAACGTATCCCAGTAACGCTCATTTTCCAGCGTGTAGGTTTCCCATGTATTCTCATAGTTCACCTCTGCCGTCGTGATCGTGCGGCGCTGGCGGTCTTTCATCCCCTCAAGGATATTTAATACCGGCAAGCGGACTTGAGAGTGTCCCTGCCAGCGGATAATGGAGTTGGAAGGCGAGTTCCATAAGCGCTGGGTGTAAACCAGGCCATTGTGTTCATAGCGCGTCTGCAGCGCCCGTTGGTAATCTGTTGCAAAATTCGGTGTTGGCATTGTTTTTCAGCTCCTATTCTTTATTTGCTGATGCTAAGGTCAGCAGTGAAGGCATTCATGAAATCCTGGCTTTGGTTCGGATTGGCGGGCTTGCCTTCATCGAGCTTGCCTGAAATCGGCTGGAACCCGTCATCCGGTTTGCCCTCTTCGCTTTTGCCGCCATCCGGTGCTTTTTCCGTGAAGTATTTGGGAAACTTGTCTTTTAGGTCCCCCACGTGGTTTTCGAGGAAAAGGACCTTGCCATCCTCCCCGGCCTCAAGTTCGCCCAGCTTGTACATCATGTAATCCACGTCGGTCACGCCCGCACTTTCAAGGGCAGCCCTGATTTGGGCCTCCTTGCCTGCTTTCGCTTCCTTGGCTTCGTACTCCTGAATTTTCTTTTGAAGCTCCTCCACGTTGCCGGCACTGGCTTTCAGCTCTTTGATTTCATCCAGCTTGTCGTTGAATGTCTTCTTAGGCACCACATGGCGGGCGGATGTGGATGTGATTTCAGCCGTCGCCGCTTCCATATCCAATACCCCGTCCTCGCCCACATGGCGCTCCAAAATCGCTTTGATCCATTCCATAACCCATTCCTCCAATTTCTTTTTTATCGGGTCAGTTCCCGTCGAATTCCCATTTATACCCCGGGTCGGGTAAAACGGCAGTTTTTTGCCATACCGGGCAAAGGCCATAAGAAAAGCACCCGCATATGCAAGGTGCTTTAATATAAAAATTCTTGTGTCGCTTCCCATTTCGCTTTAGCTTCATTAAAACTCATGGTATTCATTCCATTTGAATCGTCCCTAAATTTTTCTTGGTAAGCGTCGTCTTGCCACCCGCAGGTTTCGCAGACATCGCCGCCAAGATTATCAATTTCACCAACTCCACAAATTACACACTTCACACTAAGGCCTCCTCGCTTGCTGATCTACCCAATATTCCTCACGGTCGTGCTCTCTAATAAAGTACGTGCGAAGATAACGATGGGCGATAGCGAATTCTCCTGTGTCGAAATTCATTCGGTAATAGCTCCCGCTGGGGTTTGTGTACTCTGGCGCTCTTTCTGTAACGGGAGAATTCAGGAATTCTCCCGCCTGTCGAACGTACTCCTCTTTCGTTAAAACCCCAAAGCCTGCCCTTTCAAATTCTCGGACGTGCTTATTGAAATGATAGTCAAGATGCGTTGCGCCATCGTTTCTGATTCCGGGGTTGAAAACGTGGTTACTATAATCAACTTCTGATGTAAAGCCGCCCGTAGGAGGGTGATTCGTAGAAAAGTGCTGCAAATCCATCCCTACTCCATCATTATAGCCGTTTCCGGCACCGTTTAGACTCGAATCCTGCGGATTGCCTGACTTATTCGCCACCCACTCCCGGTAATTCGCATAAGGGATGATTTCCCCGGTCTCATTGTCCCGGCGGTGGAGCGGCTCATAACCCTCGATAAAGGAGGTAGCACGGCAGCGGCAGTTGATGTCCATGTGGGCAATCCCGAACATGCCGGGCTGCAGGGCGGTCATCCCGTCAATCTCGAAATGCTCCCTCACCCCGACCGTCTGGCCGTCCAGTTCCTGATGCGGGTCCCTCGTCCGTTGGTCAAGGGTAGCAATCCACATTTTTCGTAGGTGGATCCCCCGGTTGCTTGCTTCCTCTTGGGAGCGTTGCCTCGCCATAGAAGCGACCCGGTGCCCCTCCGTCCTGGCAATGGTCATGGAGCGGCGGTAACTCATGGCGGCCACTTCCGCAATGTCCCTTGCCATCCGTTGGTAGCCCCAGCCTTGCGAGAATCCCCGCAAAAGCAACTCATGGAGCCGGTTGCGAAGTTCAGGGATGACCCCGTCCGCCAAGCGCTCCGACAGCCTCACGTTGCCGATGGGCATGTTGATAATGGTGTCGATGACCTCGGTAGGCAAAAGCGTAAAGTCCACCACTAGCCCGCTCACCTGCTCAAATTCATAAAAGAGTTCATTGTAAGCGAGTTGCGAGACCCCATGCAAGTGCCCGAACATCCGCCGTTGCTGCTCCCCGCCTACGTTGGCGACATGGGCATTGACCTGTTCCATCAGCGACTGGAGCCTTTGGGTGCTCAGTTGCTCGCTGAAGCTCATATTTTCCATGCCTGCCAGGCGGATCATGACCTCCTGCTGGATTTCCCAGGCCATCAGTCGGTACAACCGGTGGATTCCGGCAGCCAGGCGCTCAAAGTCGCCCGCTATCAGCCGTTCCATTTCCGTCCGGTAGGCATCGGCCAGCCTTTGTTGTCCGGGCGAAAGCCTACGCATTCAGGGCACCCATATCAAATCCGCTGTAATCCTGGCCGGCCAAAGCTTCCTGAACCTCTTCGAGGGAAATGTCCCACGCCTCGCAAAGCAGCCTGAGGGCTTCATCGTCACCAATCCTTGGGGCAGAAGCCAAAATATTGCCAATGAGCAGCTTGCGCGTCTCCTCTTCCTTGAAAATCTTGGCCGTTTCATCGTTTTCGTTGATGACCGTGGAGCGCACGATATGGATTTCCACATCAGAAAGCTGATAATTGGAGGAATGCCTGCTGTTGATGTCTTCTAAAATCAGCGCCAGCAGGTCTTTAAGCAATTTCCTCAAGCGGATTTCGGCCTTGTTGGCTTTTAAGTCCAAAAGGGAATACCTCGACTTGATGACCACGTTGGTGATGTTGCCGTCGCCCAGTGCCGTCGAATCAAACCCCATGCCAAACTTGTAAATAGCTTCCTTGTCCAGCTCAAGCTTCACCTTGCGGGCCTCGTAGGGGATATTGACTTCCTTCACGTCCACCCCGCCGTCCTGCCCCGTTTGGATGGTCACCCGGGATTTAATGCTTTTCGTCAGGTTGTCCAAGTCCGTGCCATTATAGCCGCGCACCACATAAATGGCTTCCTGAAAATTCTCCAAATTGTTGGACAGTGAGCAGGCCATGATGTCGTAATCGTCTATGAGCGCCTTCACCGGCTCCAGGTCGGTTTTGCAGGCATTATTGTTGCGAAGCTCAAAGAATGGCAGGAAGCCCCAACCCTTGCCCTTCAGCTCGCCGGTTTTCGGGTGGCGGATGACCTGGTGGGGCCTTGGGTTCAGTGCGGGGCGTTCATCAAAGACAAAATCGCCGTTATCGTCGGTCACCAAATACCAGACCCGCTCCTCGTCCCACACTTCGGCACGGGTAACGGTGATGGGCTGGCCTGCTTTCGTCACTTCCGAGTCATAGTAGCGGATATACATGGCGATTTCATTGTTTCCGTCGTAGATGGGGATCAATTTCAGGGCATCGGCCACCTGAAAAGTCAGCCTCCCCTCGCTGTTTCGGTAGGCGAAGGCATATTCTCTGGCCTTCTTGCTGCTTCCCTCCATCAGTTCATTGAGGAAAAGCTGGAAATCCTCGTCGATGTATTCCTCCAACCGCTGCATCAGGGTTTCATCCTCAGAAGTGAATTCCACCGGGTTGGAAAGCAGGTACTGGACTTTTTGGTCCACCAGTTCCGTAAAGAACGCATGGGGGATCAGCACGTTGGAGCGGTTGGTTTCTTCCCGCAGGTTGCCGGTCTCATCCATGTAGAATATCCGGCGCTTCATAATGTCATGCTCATAATTGTAATAGCGGATGCCTTCCCGCATTTTTTCCTTGAGCGGGGAATTTTTGTCCATCCGGATGGCTTCGCCCACTGCCTTGCCCATGGTCTGGAAGTTCCCGCTCCGCAGTTCCTCGATCACTGGGGTGTCCCCCTTTCGTTAAAATCTCCATTCGTTGGCAATCATGTCATCCTCAAGGGCATACCTGGTCGTGTCAATGGAGTGGTTGTTCTTGTCGTCAAGGCGGTTTTTTGGGTTGCCGTCCTTGTCCACGGCATAGTCGATGTTTTCAAATTCCCGGGCGGTGTTGGGGCAGCGCTTCGGGTCGATAACGATGGCCTCAAGCTCATCCAGCCACTTTTCCCCATGCTCCACGGAACCAGGGCCCTTGCGGGTAGCCACGATGCGCCGAATCCCAAACTCGCTTCGGAATTCGCTGATGGAACGGGGCTCCTCGCTGTCCGCCTTGATCTGGGCATCAGTATAGCCCTTTTTCTTGATCCAGTCGGTAATTTCCCTGCTGGACAGCTTCACCCCGTACAGCTCATCGAAAATATAAATCCGCCGGCGCTTCTTGTCATAATGGAGCCTTAGGAACACAAACGGATCGTTACCATAGCCCCAGTCGATTCCCTGTCTGACGTTGTCAAAAGTTTTTAGCATATCTTCCGGAATGGGTTCGAACTGGAGGTTGGTAAATGGCACCACGCCGCTCCCAATAGGCTCGCCCAGGTATTCCCACCGGTATTTCATCTCGTTTTTGGCCTTCACGTTGTCTGCTTCCTCGAAAAACTTCTTGGAAAGGTGCGGATTGCCCAAATACGTGGAATGATGGATGTAGGTGTTGCTGTCGATCAGCACCGACTCGAATTTCTTGTTGACCCACGACTGTTTCCGCTTGGGCGGGTTGTAGGAATAATAGAAGCAGTAATCAAACTGGTACTGCACCTTTCGCCCGGCGGCCTCGGAAAATATCAGCCCTTCCAGTTCCTCCCGTAAAATGGAGTTTTCAATGGTTGTGACCCCATCCTCGTCCTTAAACTCGGCAAGCTCCTCAAACCAGGCAATGGCCAGGGGGAAATCCGCATCCTTGATGGATTTGATTTTCTCCGGATCGTCGGCACCAATGAAATATATCTTATTGCCCCGGCGCTTATACGTGATTTCAAGCCTGGAATCCACGAAACGGAACTCATCCCGCACCCCCAGGACATTTGCTGCTGCCTTGAAGTTGGCATAAATGGACTTGAGGATCGTATTTTGCACCTTTCGGATGCCCACGGCAGAGACCGGGTACTCCATGATATCCATCAAGATTCGCATGGGGATGTGGAAAGACTTCCCGGAACCACGGCCACCTTTGAGGACGTACCTGAGGTGTTGCTTCTTCTTGGAAGCCCGCCAGAACGGCTTGAACTGCTCCGTGACGACCTCCGACAGGACAACCCTATTCTTCGTCATCGATATCATCCACAATCACCACCGTTGTCGCCGTGTTCACGTCCAGCTTGTCGGTCCACATGCCGTAGCGCTTGCCGATCAGCTCCGCCGCTTTGATGCGCTTGTTGGCATCCACTTGGATTTCCGTGGCAAACTGACAGCCATCGCCGGCTAAGCGGAGCACCTCTTCCTTTTCCTCGCCTCGCATCACGGATGTCAGGTATTCCATAACCTCCTGCTGTTCTGCCACCTTTTCGGACTGCATCTCCTCAAGCCGCTGGTTCACGTATGCGCGGATGTAAGGCTTGGTCAGGTTTTCAGCGCCTATGCTACGGGCTGTTTTCTTGCTATAACCCGCTTTTACTGCCGCTTCGGTGGCATTGCCACTAATCAAATATTCATCTGCAAACTTTTGTTGTTTAAGGGTCAGCTTACCCACAAGTACCACCTCGCTTTATTTTTAAAATATACAAAAAGCCGACCCATAAGGAATCGACTGGATTGGTTTGGTTGAAGGGCCCAACGGGAATTGCACCCTGTCGGCCTGCCTAGCCCTCGAACGGGCTGGTGCCATGGACCCATGTGGCCCCTCAAAAGGAAGGGCCTGGGAAAATCAAAGAGGAGATTTCAAAAATGAAAATAATGGGGGGATGTGCGGGGGTTTATTCCCACTCTACCATAATATCACATATTTTTTATTTTTTTGTTCGTTCTTTTAGTTTTCGGTTCACTTTTTGGCTCAACTGCCTGGAATAAATATGGGAATAGCCCAATACATCCGCAATCTCCCACAGTTTGAAGCCTTCCCGCCTTAATTCGAGTAGGCTTCTTTCAACGCTGCATTCCAAGGAATGGGCGAATGTGTCCAGCATTTTTTCCCCGGCCTCGATTTCAGCCCTCAGGGTTTCCTCCCGCGTTTTCAGGTCGGCCACGTCGATGATCTTGTCCTCCAGCTTGGGCTGCTTGATTTTTCTTTCCCTTTCGCTGATTTCCGCCATTACCTGGGCGTGCTCCCGTTTCATTTTCAAATGCCGGTTTAAATTCATCCCATTCACCCCTTATTTTTTCCGACTCTTCCCGCCACTGCTTGGCAGCCTCCTTGTAGACCTCCAACCGCTCCTTAGCCGCATACAGCTCATGCTCTTTCGTTTCCAGTTCATCTTGTATAGCAGCCACTTCCCTCATGCACAGAATCCCAAAGCCCACCGTGACCGCCATCCAGGCGAATTGGGTGATTATCAATGCCATCATGCGCTCCTCCTGTTCCGTTTGTGCCGCCCCACCTCGTCCATGAGGATTTCCCACCGCTTCACGGCCAGGTCGAACAGTTGGCTGTATTCGTATTTTTGATGCGGTGTCAGCAGGCGGTTGTGCTCCCCGTCGGGGTCGTACATCCAGATTTCCTTCCCTAATTCCCATGCCTCGTCTTTCCATCCTGCTTCCATGCTTATTCCTCCCCTTTGTTGAACTTGACCGTATAGATGCCGCCTTCGTCCGACACCTCATAGTCGAACCCGTTGGCGCAAAGCAGCGTTCGCACCATGGCCACCTGTTTCTTGCTGAACAGATAGACGGCGCCTTCGTTTTGGCGCTTGAAGTCGGTGCGCACGTATTCCAGGATGATTTCGGGGCAGTCCGTCCATGGGACGGCCCACACCCAGTCGCTTGCCGGGATTTTAATCCTTGATTCCTTGGGCCTTGGCACCCAGTCGCTGTCGAAGTCGTCGATGCCCACCTTGGCAAACAAAACCCGGTTTTTGTTGCTGGCGCGGGCCCTTCCGCCCAAGTGGTTGGAGATGGCGTCCGACTTCACCCCCGAGCGCCTGGCCAGTTCCGCCTGCCTGATGCCGTGGGTTTTAAGATAGTCGCTGATGGTCATGTGTTTCCTCCCCCGTTTTGCCCGACAATTTTCCCGGCGCCCGCAGGAGTGCGCCTAAGAGCCTGCCAAGGCCCCGGTTCCCCGTGGACGTAATAGTTCCCGGTGAGGTCGTAGACCACGGACAATCCCCACGGCTTGTTGCCCCATATCGGGCACCACAGGCCGCCTTTGCGTTTTAGGCGGGTATTTTCCCCTTCCAGACGCTCCCGCTCCTTCTTGGACGTTTCTATGGCTTGTCGCTGGTCCATCAGGCGGGTTGCCCACTGGGTTTGTTGATCCTGAAGCTTGCGGTGCATCGCCTGAAGGACGCCATAGCCTTCCCTGGCCTTTTCTAGCTCCGTTTCTAGCTTCACCACGTCCCGTTCCAAGTAGGTGCAGCGTTCGTTAGCAGCCACATAAGCCTGCCTTGCCTGTTTGTGTGCCGCCTTCTCGTTGGCGAATTCCCGCTCCAGGATGTCGAGCCTGCGCATCCCCGCGCCGACCATGATGGTGGCCAGGATGACCACTCCTAAGGTTAACCATGCATAAATTTCCATTTTCTTTTTCCTCCATTTTCTCTTTTAGTGCAGAAACAATTCCACCAGGCGCTTCATTTCGGCGTGTTTTTCATTTTCCACCCGTTCCCGGACTTCCTGGTCTTTTTTCTGCCAAGTGATGAATTTCTGGATGTCGTTGAGCTGGCGCTCCATGAAGCTGATTTTTCGTTCCTGAATTTCACACTTGCGTTGCAAGCTCGTGAAATTGTCCCTGTGAATGATTTCGATGGATGTCAGCTGGCTTTGGCGGCCCTTTTCCACTTCGATGAAATATCGGCGCGCCTGTTTCCCTTTTTCGTTGTTTTGCACCATGGAGATTTCCTTGGCGGTGTCAATCATTAGCAGGTTGTCGGTTTGCTCATAGTCACGACCCGAGGCATGTGGTCTTTTTTGAACGTATGCCCTCCATTCTTCCCCTTCCACAAAGTCGTATTTTTCGATCAAGCGGTTAATCCAATGATCGGAACGTGTTTCAACCTCCAAAAACTCATGCAAATCCCTGCCGCTTACCACGTTGATGCCGTTTCTAACCTTGATTTCTATCAATTCCATTTTATTTTCCTCCGTTCACGATTTCCAAAGCTTCCTTTGCGCTCCTGGCAATCCCTGCCAAGGCTCCTTTTGATTTGACCATCTCGATGAAATGCAGCTGTTCCTTGCTGGGGCGGCCTTTGGCGTTCTTTACCTCGATAAAGAAAATCTGCCCGTCGGCCCTGAATCCAACCACGTCGCTGAAGCCTTTAGGGGCGCCCACATCGAACCACCGGCCATCTTGCAGTAAGAACTTGCCCACGTTGATCCTGAAAGCCGTGTGGCCCGCCTGCGACAGCGCTAAGCGTATTTCATTCTGTATCTGGTGTTCCGGCTTATTCGGCGTAGTAGGATTTGATGTGCTCATCCAATTCCCCCAGTGTTTCCGCCGCTTCCCAGCCGATGATGTCGAGCAATCCAATTTTCAGCTCATCCCCGAAGGTCCCCAGGATGAAATCCAGGCGTTCGTGGAGGTTGTCCCGTGGCGTGATGGCCATATCCGGGGTTTTCCCGTCTTTTTGGATGATGCAAGCGAACCATTGAGCGCCTTCCTCGGCTTTCCTGAGCCAAAATTCCTCTAATTTACCATAATGTGTCATTTTTTCTCCTCCATTTTCGGATTAAGTGCTAAATTTAGCGCTTTTTAGCACTTATTCACGCACTTAAAACATGGTAATACCAATACTTTAGCACTATTAGCACTTATTTCTTAAAAAGTAATTGAAAAATATTTATGACGCTCGCGCGCGCACGCCCACGTACATGATGGGGCAATTAAGCGCTAAAAGTGCTAAACCCCAAGAAGGACTAGGGATTTAAGTGCTAAATAAGCGCTAATTAAGTGCTAATAAGTGCTAATTAATGCGCTTATAGCCCCGCCTGGGGTTGGTGATGTACTTCCACTTCGGGTGGTTGTCCATGATGTTCTTGATTTTCGTGGCGGTGGTGTCCCTGCCCTTGCCTGCCTCATGGTCGAAGCATTCCAGGGCGATCTCCCGGATGGTGCAGAAATCACGCTTTTTCGGGTCCCCGCTGAAACGGGTGTCCCCATATTCATCCTTGGAAAACTTCCCCGTGTGCAAAAAATGCTGGAAGAATGCCCTTTTTCGGAAACGGTCATCCGAGGCATGGTAGCCGGATGGGAACTCCGCTTCCAAAAACAGCACGATGGCGTCCTCGTATTCGTCCACGTACTTGAAATCCTCCCGGTGCAGGTTCAGGGACTCGGCTTCCTCATCTTCGAGATGGAAATCAAAGCCCTGCTTGAACATGGCCACGGCCTCGCCCCAAAACTGGTCGACCCAGCCCTGCTCCATCCCGGCCACCGGGTGCTCCTTCTGCTTCTTCTGGTTGACCATGACGGGGAGGAAGCGGCGGTCGCCGGTCTTGTCCTTTAGGTGGGTGGACTCGTTGGTGGTGCGGGCGATGACGAAGCCCTTCGGGTGCTTCTCGGAGCGTGCCGCATACGGTGCCCGAAAT